>JADMIO012779053.1_pt1 | contig 68066 bp, 55 predicted proteins | sample 8958161 | NCBI WGS metagenome assembly JADMIO01 (sample SAMN16585339, study PRJNA669376) | soil metagenome | isolation source: Crop rotation soil | place: USA: Cullars Rotation, Alabama | collected 2011 | reverse complement strand
CGCGACAACTTGTCCACGTGGAATTCTAAGCTTAGGATCCCAATGTGCTGGAAAGGGAGCGGCGCGGCAACCACTCATTTCTTTTGCGATCCCAAAGAGCAGGTGATGGCGTTGGTGTTTTGCCAGCATATCCCGTTTGATCAGTACGGAATGTTCACGAAATTTCGTACGGCGGTGTTTCAGGCATTGGAATAGCGAAGGGGGTGAAGGCGTCGGAGACTCTTGAGTCCGCAGTCACGTGATTGTTCAGTAGCTCAGCTTTGTTTTGGGGATTTGGGGTCGTGCCACTTCATTTCGTCGAGCTTCTCGAACCTTCCACCGCATGCACATGAGCGCGATCCGTCATCGTGACGAGTTGCCTCGCACTGGGGGCATATGAGGGTACTCTTTTTCCGATCCCACTTGTAATAGATCAAGGATGCCAGCAATACAGCGGCGATTGAATACGGAAGGCGATCAGGGACCCGGTCGATGGGAACGAGATGACGATGTTCGCGTGGCCACTCCGATCCGGAGAATAAAATAGTCGCCAGCAGCATTACTACCAAGCCGCAAAGCAGCGAGCTTCTCAGATGAGCTTTATCGGCGAGTCTCGCTTCCGCTTCGATTTCAGCCAGTGTGCGTTTTATCCACATGCAACTTCAATCTGTCTTTTGTATGAACCATTCGATAGTGGCCGTCAGAACGTGAGTGCCTGATTCATCATGGAGATCAATCGTCACTGCAACCATGGCGCGGCCGCGATTGGTGAGTTCACCGCGAAATTGATCGAGGGTTGAGGGTTCGATTCTTGCGGTCGACGTGACGGAGCCTTTAGCGGGCTTGCGGAATTTGGCCTCGAGACGGCGGACGACGGGGATCAGGCCTGCGTTATCACCAAGGGTGCGAACAAGAAATTCTCCGCTGGAAGCTTCGGCCAGGGCAAGTTGGGCGCTGGCATGAACGGTGCCGAGGTGATTGAGGTATTGCTCGCCGGCAGGAAGCGCCAGCAACTTTTCGGGCTGACTGGCAGGTTGCAAACCGACGAGTCGATTGAAGGGAAGCTGCGTAATGGAGAGGGCCATGGCTTTGGATTGGTTTCCCGTTTTAGTTGCGTGGATTTGAGGTTTTGTTGATGGGGATGTCGAGAAGAAATGATGACATCGATTGACTCAGCAGTTTGCATTTGTCACTGTCTTGCTCATTCATGTTTGGATTTTTGAAGCCGGCTCCGGCTATTGCACGATTGCCCGCGGATCAGGTTGATCCTGTTTATCGCCGCCTGCGTTACGAGGTTTTTGGCGGAATTTTCTTCGGGTACACCGCCTATTACCTGGTTCGCAATAACTTTGCCCTGGCGATGCCCGACATTCTCAAGGAACACAAGGAATACAGTAAGGCAGAGCTGGGGATGGCGTTGACGGGGCTCTCGATTGCTTACGGTGTCTCCAAGTTTTTGATGGGAACAGTGTCGGATCGAAGCAATCCGCGATGGTTTCTGCCGTTGGGGCTGTTACTGTCGTGCGTGATCATGCTGGTGTCGGGCACGGTCAAGGCAGTTTACGGTTCGCTATTCTTGATCGTCGCGCTGCAGACAATCAACGGCTGGGTGCAGGGCATGGGGTGGCCGCCGTGCGGGAAGACCATGGTGCATTGGTTCAGCACGCGTGAGCGAGGGTTTGTCGTTTCATCCTGGAATATCGCGCACAATGTGGGAGGCGGGTTGATGGCGGCGCTGGCGGCCTATGCATTTGCAACGTTTCATGATTGGGGAGCTAAGTTCTCCTTCAACGCTGTGGTTGCCGCAGCGGTGGCGGTGCTGGCTTTTTTCCTTCTGCGCGACACCCCCCAATCCTGCGGGCTGCCTCCGATTGAAGAATACAGAAATGATTATCCTCCCGATTACTCAGCCGATCACGAGCGGGAACTTACAGTTCGGGAGATTTTGTTTAACCATGTCTTTAACAACCGATTTCTCTGGGCGATCGCGGTCGCCAATGCGTTCGTTTATTTTGTACGGTACGGTGTGGTGAACTGGATTCCAACGTATCTGGAGACTGCGAAAGGATTTTCATTTCAACAGTCCAGTACGGCGTGGGCGCTCTATGAATTTGCGGCTATTCCTGGAACGATCGCGTGCGGTTGGATTTCAGACAAAGTATTCAAAGGCCGCCGCGCGCCGGCCACGATGTTATTTATGGGGCTGACACTTATTGCAGTGCTCGTCTATTGGTCGAATCTCAAGGGGCCGCTTTGGATTGATTACGCGTCGCTTCTGGCGATCGGCTTTCTAATCTATGGCCCGATCATGATGATTGGGTTGCACGCCCTGGACCTCGTGCCCAAGAAGGCCGCTGGGACTGCGGCGGGATTCACCGGATTTTTCGGCTATGTTTTTGGATCCGCGATCGCCGGTACAGGTGTCGGGTGGATCGCGGATAAATGGAGCTGGCATGGTGTGTTTATCACCATGGTGGTGTGCTGTGTACTGACGATCGCCTGCTGCGCCCTCACTCTGTCCCACAAGACCGTCAGTGAGGGTAGAAAAGCCTGATCGACCTTAGCGTAGACGCAGAGCGATCTGCTTCTCGAGTTCGGAAGCTAAATCGATGTCAGCGCCGCCAGAGGTAGTGCGAACTTGAACCGTGACCTTGGAGACCGTCGGTTCATCTTCATCAACCTTGATGTACACGAAACGCGTATCCACTTTTCCAACCAGCGAATTGTTCACCCGATTGTCAGCCTGGAGGACACCATTGGCTTCGATGACGGCTTTGGCGGCTTCGAAAAGCTGCGCAGGAGTGCGCTGATAGCGTCCAATGATCCTATCTTTCTTGAAGGGCACACCGGCTTTGGAGTGGCCATCGACAGTGTGCACGCAGCCGGCCAGCAAAACTGAGGAAAGAGCAATGAGTAACGACGTGAAAATTTTGTTTTTCATTGGGGCTATGCAACCAAATCATGGCTAACCGTCAAGCCTTTAAGGAGGGGAAAGCTCCAGGCTCAAATTTCAAAGCTCAAAATAAAGGCCAAGTACCAGGTTCCAAAAGGAGAGCATCGCAACCGCTTTCATTTGGGGCCTGGTTTTGGAGCTTATTTTGAGATTTGAGCTTGGAGCCTGGAACTTTAATCCCGTTCACGCGTGACATTTCCCTCGCTGTCTTGTCCAATCGATATGGGCATACCCGCTGTGATTGAGGAACCCGTCAATTTGCCGCCGGCGGCCGGCCGGCCAATATTGGAGCCGGAGGAGCTGGCTGTCATTTACCGGGAGCATTCGCGGCAGATTTACTACCTTTGCCTACGGTTATTGAGCGATCCCACACAGGCTGAGGATGCCACGCACGATGTGTTTCTCAAGGCCTTCCGTAAATTGGACCAATTTCGTGGCGATTCCGGACTTCGCACCTGGCTTTATCGAATTACGATCAACCATTGCCAGAACCTGCAGCAGACCTGGCACAATCGGCACATGGTCAATAACGTCGACGACGTTATCTGGGACACCACGCCCGCGCTCGCCGATACGCCTCTGCGGGTGCTCGAGACCAAGGAACTGGGCGAGCGGATTCAGAGAACGCTGAACGCGCTGCCCGAGGAATATCGATTGCTGCTGCTGCTCGTGGCGGATGACAAATTAAGCTACGAAGAAGTCGGAGCGTTAACGGACCAGACGGCGGATGCCGTGCGTGGAAAACTGCACCGTGCGCGCAAGGTGTTCGCCATTCATTTTGAGAAATTCGCCTAGGATAATCTATGAACCAGGAATCTTCACAGTTTCGTCCCAAGCAGGAACATAATGCCATGGGGCAGCAGCAATCCGGCGGTCGACTGGAGTTTGCCAACGCGGAGGAACTGCTCCGTCATGACGCAGGACACCTCACGCCGCCGGACGCGATTGTTGAGCGGTTGAAGCAATCGCTGGCTAGCGAGCCGCAGCCGAAGTCGTGGTGGCAGCGCTTGTTTTCCAAATGATGGAGTGAGATGGTGTCGCGAGGATGCATGAAATTTGCCGAGGAAATTGAGACACTGATTCGCGCGCGTTATCCGATTTTGTACATTGTCACGAGCGAGGAGGCTCGCGTGCAGGGAGTGCTGGCGGAGATCGCACAACGGCGACAGAAGAAAATATACGAATGGAGTTGCAGCACGGGCATCATGCCGGCGGGCGCTTCGATTCAATCACAAAAGAACCGCAATACCGCGACCCGTGAACCACTGCCCGCACTCGATCACGTGATCGAGCAGGTAGAGCCGGCGATGTTTGTCTTCAAGGACCTCCATCCTTTCCTCACGAAGAACAACTTTACGGTGGTGCGAAAGCTCAAGGAAATCGCGCTGCACCTCAAGAATAGTTACAAGACCATCATCCTGATTTCACCGACGCTGGAGATACCGGCGGAACTGGAGAAGGAAGTAACGGTTATCAATTTTCCATTGCCGACGCTGGAAGACCTGGGGGAATTGCTCGATCGGATTATCGACGAGCTGAAGCAATATCGACAGGTACGCGTGGAACTGGACAGCGCGGGGCGGGAGCGATTGTTGCAAGCGGCCCTGGGACTGACGCTGGGAGAGGCGGAGAACGTGTTTGCGAAAATCGTGGTGAAGGCGGAGCGGTTGAGCGGTGAGGATGTCAGTGAGATTTTTTCCGAGAAGCAGCAGATCATTCGCAAGAGCGGGCTGCTGGAATATTATTCGAGCAACGAATCGTTTGCGGATGTTGGCGGCCTCAGTGAATTGAAAGCGTGGTTGCAGAAGAGGGCAGGGGCGTTCACGGAGGAAGCACGGCATTTCGGGCTGCCTGCGCCGAAAGGGATCTTGATGCTTGGCGTACAGGGGTGCGGGAAAAGCTTGTGTGCGAAAGCAGTGTCGAGCCAATGGCGATTGCCACTCTTGCGATTCGACATGGGGCGGATGTTCGGGAGCTACATTGGATCTTCAGAAGAGAATGTGCGGCGGGCCATCTCAGTGGCCGAATCGGTCGCCCCGGCGATTTTGTGGGTGGATGAAATTGACAAGGCGTTTGCGGGAACGCAGGGATCAGGATCGTCGGATGGCGGGACGACGGCGCGGGTGTTTGGAACATTCCTGACCTGGCTTTCGGAAAAAACCGCGCCGGTATTTGTGGTAGCGACGGCGAATGACATTTCGCATTTACCGGCGGAGTTGTTGCGAAAGGGACGCATGGACGAGATTTTCTTTGTCGATTTGCCCGCACCGACTGAGCGTGAGGAAATTTTTCAGATTCATTTGGCGAGACGCGGGCGTGATCCGCGCAAATTCGATCTCGTGTCATTGGGGGCGTGCAGCGAGGGTTTCAGCGGAGCGGAAATTGAGGCGGCGGTGATCAGCGCGTTGTACGATGCGTTTGACACGCGTCACGAATTGACGACGGCGGGAATTCTTGAGTCCTTGCGGGAATCGGTGCCGTTGTCTAAAACGATGGACGAACCGATTAACCGCTTGCGCGCGTGGGCAGATGGCCGCGCCCGTAACGCGAGTGTGCCGCGGGCACAGAAGTTTCAACAATGAGCCGTTTCAGCAACCTGGAATTTGGCGGTGATCAACGACGCGAGCCCACGGGGCAACCGGTCAAGGACGAGGCGTTTTACCTTGAGGAAGCCACTCAAGGATTCATCAACGGTCGATTTGAGCAGGCGCTGCGTTCGTATGCGAAAGTCCTCGAACACAATTCAAGGAGCGCCGAGGCGTGGACTGGACAGGTGCGGATGTTGATCGAGATGGGAGAATTTCCCGAAGCGAAGTTGTGGGCGGACAAAGCGCTCGAGATGTTTCCACGCGAGCCGGAGCTGCTGGCGGCAAAGGCGGTGGCACTGGGAAGAACCGGGGATTTGCGGGCGGCCATCGCGTTTTCGGACGCGGCGATCGAGGTGAAGGGAGATTCACCTTATGTATGGCTGGCGCGGGCAGATGTGTTGCTCGCGCGTGAAGAGAAGCGGGCAGAACATTGTTTCATCAAGGCGCTGGCGGCAGCACCGACGGATTGGGTGATGCATTGGCTGGCGGCCCGCATCCATTATTTCTACAAGCGCTTTGCGAGTGCGCTGAAGCTGGCGCAAAAGGCGTTGGAACTGGACAGCACTCGCGCAGTCGTCTGGCTGCAAACGGGATTGTGCCAGCAGCAGATGGGGCTTTACGGCACGGCGGAAAATTCGTTTTCCCAGGCGATGGAACTGGATCCTCAATGCCGTGAGGCGGATCGCGCAATGATGGAGATGTCGCGGTCGGGATTGTTTCATCGAATGGGCGCGTTTTGGCGGAAATTATTTTCTTCATGAGAAAATTGGGATTGGACAACTACCTGGCGGCGGCGACACAGAATGCCGCATCAGACCTGCACTTGATTGCCGGAGTGCCACCGGCGTTTCGGATCAATGGGGAAATCATCATCGCGCTGGAAGACGTGCTCTCGGTAGAAGATGTCACCAACATGACGTTCAGTTTACTGAACGAAGAGCAGAAGCAAAAATTTGAGCGCGAATGGGAGTTGTGCATTTCACTGTTTCATCATGCAGCGGGGCGCGTGCGCATCACGATTTACAAGCGCAACGGGCATCCCGAAATCAGTGTGCGTTTTTGCGGGAGCCATATTCCCAGCCGGACGGATTTGGGATTGCCGGCCAAGATCGAGGAGTTGGCACGCAAGCCGAATGGCCTGGTGCTGATCATCGGGCCCACTGGTGCGGGCAAGACGACGACGCTCAATTACATGATCGACCTGATCAACAGCGAGCGCCGTTGCAAGATCGTGACGATTGAGGATCCCATTGAATACGTACACGAAAACAAGCGCGCGATCGTGGTGCAGCAGGAAGTGCTGACGGATACACATTCGTTCAATCGCGCGCTGATTCATGTGCTGCGGCAGGACCCGGATGTCATCGTGGTGGGCGAAATGCGCGATCACGATGCCATTTCCGCAGCGCTGACCGCAGCTGAAACGGGACACCTTGTGCTGGCGACAATGCATTCGCCGAACGTGGTGCATGCGTTTGAGCGTATCACGGGAGTTTTCGAAGGCAGTGCGCAGCGTCAGATCATCATTCAACTGGCTAATTCGCTTCAGGGAATTGTTGCCCAGGATCTCCTTCCTTCCGCGGACCGGACGCGACGAGTATTGGCGTACGAACTTCTCATAGCGAATTCGGCCATCCGCAACACGATTCGCGAAAACAACAAGCACATGCTTGAGACGGCAATACAAACCGGCGGCAAAGACGGGATGATGCTTATGGATTCGTGCCTCTACGATCTTTACTGCCGATGTCTGATTTCTTATGACACGGCAGTGAGTCGGGCGCGGCATCCGGATCGCATGGCCAAACGCGCAGGCTAACATGGAACGCACTTACCACATCATTCGTGGGACCGTGATTCTCGCGACGTTTCTCGTGGGACTGGTTTGGTTTCTCATCGCGTGGCTTAATCGGAGTCGTGATGACCCGGGGCGGTTGATTGCGAAATGGGTGGTCAGCAGCTTGATGATTCTGGTGATTGGCGCCGCTGCGCTGACTGCCGGTCCGTTTGCGCCGCTGCTGGTATTGCCGCCCTCGATTATCCTGGCAATCATGTGGGCTCCAAATATCGGCGCCACACTTGCGAGCCCGTTGACGAATGCAATTGATGGCGGGGATGTCGCCCCGGAAGAAAAGGCGCTGTATTCCATTGCTCAATCGCATCGAATTCACAGCAGATTTCCTGAAGCCATTGCAGAAATCGAAAAGCAACTGGAGCGGTACCCGCAGGATTTTGAAGGCCAAATGTTGCTGGCTTCCATCCAGGTTGAAAACCTGGGAAATCTGGCGGCGGCAGAGGCAATCATCGAGCAGATTCTGGAGCAAAAGCGCCACACGCCTGGTCAGGTTTTTGGTGCGTTGAGCACGCTGGCGGATTGGCACTTGAAATACGGTGAGAGCAGGGCGGCGGCGCGGGCTGACTTCGAGCGTGCGCGCCAGCTTTTTCCCAACACAGATCTCGCGCTGATGGCTTCCCAGCGAATTGCCAGTTTGAGTGGCGAAGGCGGGCACAAGAGCGAAGGACATCAAATCTTCGTCCAGGTCGGCAGCCATGAAATCGGACTCCACGTCGCAGCGAGTCCGGAGCCTCCGCAGGAAGAGTCGCCGGCGACCATTGCCGGAAATTACGTGAAGCACTTGAAGCAGCATCCGGACGATTGGTCCACACGCGAGAAGCTGGCCGCCATCTACATGGAGCACTATCATCGGCTGGATATGGCGGTGGGTGAGTTGGAACAGTTGATCGCCACCCCGCATCAAAACAGCAAAAATGTTGTCCGGTGGTTGAACACCATTGCCGATTACCAGGTCGCGCAATCGGATATTGAAGCGGCGCGAAAAACCCTCCAACGCATCAGTGACTTATATCCTCGCACCGCCGCGGCCACACAAGCGGACAGCCGCAAAGTCCGCCTTATGGACACCTCGAAGGCCAAGCGCTCCGGAGGATTGGTCCTCGGCAATTACGACAAGGACATCGGCCTGAAATCGTAATCGCGACTACGCGATAATATCCTTCACGACGTTGCCCGACACATTGGTCAGGCGGAAGTCGCGCCCGGCATAGCGATACGTCAACTTCTCGTGATCCAATCCCAGCATGTGCAACGTCGTGGCATGCATGTCGTGAATGTGAACTTTCTTCTCCACGGACACGGCTCCCATTTCATCGGTTGAACCATACGCCATGCCGCCTTTGACGCCGCCGCCGGCCATCCACATCGTGTAGCCCTTCGCGTTGTGACCGCGCCCGTCCGGCTGATTGTTATCCGGCGTGCGGCCAAACTCACCGCCCCAGATCACCAGCGTATCCTTGAGCATGCCGCGCTCCTTCAAGTCCGAGAGCAGCGCCGCGATTGGTTGATCGATGGCTGTGCAATTGCGCTTGATTGCCGCGGACAAATTCTGGTGTTGATCCCAACCTTGGTGACAAACCTCGACATATCGCACGCCTGCTTCAGCAAAACGCCGTGCCATCAAACATTGCCGGCCGAACTTATCCGCTTCGCTATTGCCGATACCGTACTTCTCGAGCGTGGCGCGCGATTCCTTCGAAAAATCCATCACGCGCGGCACTTCAGTTTGCATGCGGAAAGCGAGTTCGTACGATTGAATCACGCCTTCCACCTGCGGATTCTCGCTGTCCTGCTTCAGCAAATCGCGATTCATCGATTGAACCAGGTCGAGCTGGCGGCGTTGTTCCTCCGTGCTGAGATTTTTATTGCGAATGTTCGTGATGCCGGGCGGCTCTTCGGACTGCATGCGGCGTTTGGGCTGCGGAGCCTTCGAACCTTCGCCGATACGTGTCCCCTGGTAAACCGCCGGCAGGAACGCGCTGCCGAAATTCTGCGCGCCACCTTGCGCGATTGGCGGGGCAATCGTGATGAACCCTGGCAAGTTTTGATTCTCGGTCCCCAATCCGTAAAGCGTCCACGCGCCCATCGAAGGCCGCACAAATTGGAAACTTCCCGTGTGCATCTGTGTGAAAGCCTGTGGATGATTCGGGATGTCTGTATACATCGAGTTGATCAGGCACAAATCATCGGCCTGCTTCGCGAGACTCGGAAACAGATCGGAGATCCACAATCCACTCTGCCCGTATTGTTGGAACTTGAACGGCGACGCCACGTACTTCCCGCGGTTGCCCGCCTTGCCGTTGGATTCCTGCAGCTTCGGCTTGTAATCAAAAGTGTCGACGTGCGACGGCCCGCCCTGCATGGCGAGGAAGATCACGCGCTTGGCCTTGGCCGCGAAATGCGGCGCCTTCGGCATGAGCGGACTCTGGTATGGCGCGGCGGCTTCGCTCGTCAGTCCCGTGAAAGCGAGATAGCCAAAGCCGGCGCAAAAGGTCTTCAACGCATCGCGCCGCGTCCACTGCATCGGCATCACCTGGTTGCATTCAAACGGCAGATTATTCGTTTTCATAAATCTTTTTGCTGAACTCAAAATTCTCCGTAACCGACTTTGGCTTGCTCTGACTTCGCTGATCCGTGTCTATCCGTGTTCATCCGTGGTTAAAATTCTGTATCATTTCAAATACCGGAATTCCGCGCAGGCAAACAGCGCCTGGCATAGATTGGTCCAGTCTTTTTCCGACGCGAGCGTGACGCCCTTTTCACCCGGCTTGTCGCCGAGGAGATATCCCTCCGCACGCGCGAGTTCTGCTTCTGATGGCGCGCGCGACAAGGTGAGCATGTACGCTTGCGTGATTCGTTTGCGGTTATCGAGATCCTTTTCCGCGAGCAATCGGCGCGCGGTCAATTGCGCCTGGGACTGCACAAACGGACTGTTCAGCATGAACAACGCTTGCGCCGGCACATTCGTGACGTCGCGCGCAGCCACGATTAAGCTGGGTTCCGCGAAATCGAAAAGTGCCAGGATGTCCGGTACGAAATCGCGCACAATCGGCAAATACACACTGCGCTGGCGTGAATTGACGCTGAATTCCTCAGGCCGAATACCGCGCCCAATATAGCCATCGCCAATCTTTGCCACGGGAGATTTATCGCCAGGAGTAAGATCCATATTCCCGCTGGCTGCCAGCATGGCATCGCGGATCGACTCGGCATCCAGTCGACGCTCGTGTGCGCGCCAGAGCAGGGCGTTGTCGGGATCGGTCTTTTGCGCCTTTTCGTTGAACGTGCTGCTGATCTGATACGTGTGGCTGAGCACCAGCGAGCGCACCAGTTTCTTCACCGACCAGCCGTCGGCCATGAACTGGAGGGCGAGTTGATCGAGCAATTCCGGATGGCTTGGCTTCTCACCCATCGTGCCGAAATTATCCGTCGTGCGCACGATCCCTTCGCCGAAGAGATGCTGCCACACGCGATTTACCATCACGCGGGCCGTGAGCGGATTGTCCTTGCTCACCAGCCAGTCAGCCAACTCGAGCCGGCCGCTCTGGGCGGTGTTGATTTTCGGATCATTCTTTGTCGCCATCACCTGGACGAATCCGCGCGGGATGATCGGCCCTTTCTCTTCCACTTCACCACGAATGTAAATGGGGCAATCCGCGGAACGCCCTTCCTGCACACCCATCGTTAGTCCGACGGCCGACGCCACTTGCTTGGGCTGCTCCTGCTGGCCGTACTTGCCGGCTTTCGCGCCTTTTTTGCCCTTGGCCGCTTGCGCAAAAGCGCCCTGTCCAATACCCGCGGCCTTGATCATGGCCATCGCTTCCGCCCGCTTGCCTGCCTGCGCGAGCTTGCGCGCTTCGGCCAGCACACTCATGTTCGCATCCGACATCCTGCCATTGCGCCCTTCAGGTTCGGCGCTCGCCACCTTTACTTCCGGTGTGAATGCAGGCGCGTTCGGATCCACCAGCGGAATCAGCGTCGACGGACGGCGATTCTTCGCCGCGCCCCCGCCGTCTCCCGTGCCGTAATACGTCTCCGTGCTGCGGAAAATTCCCGCCATCGCGTAATAATCACGCGTCGGGATGGGATCAAACTTGTGATCGTGGCAGCGCGCGCAACTGACCGTCGTGCCGAGGATCGCTCGCGTCGTCACGTCAATCTGGTCATCGATCTCGTCCATTCGGAAAATCTCGGGATTCTTTTCATTCAACGATTTGGTGCCGATGGCGAGGAAGCCTGTGGCGACCAGCTTCTCGTTGCGATCCGCCCCGTTTTTGGAAGGCAGCAAATCACCCGCCACCTGCTCGCGAATGAATTGATCATACGGCTTGTCTGTGTTGAAGCTCTTGATCACGTAATCGCGATATCGCCACGCCTCGGGGAAAGTATAATTGCGCTCCTTGCCCGTGCTCTCCGCATAACGCGCCACGTCCAGCCAGTGCCGGCCCCAGCGCTCACCGAATTGCGGCGACGCCAGCAATTTGTCCACCACCCGCTCCAGCGCCTGCGGCGATTTGTCGCTCAGGAACGCATTCACTTCCGCTGGCGACGGCGGCAATCCGATCACATCAAAATAAACTCGGCGAATCAGCGTCGCCTTGTCCGCATCGGCGGCGGGCTTGAGTCCCTTGGCTTCCAGCGCGCTGAGAATAAACTGGTCTGTATCCGTGCGCGGCCACGAGCTGTTCTTCACCTTGGGCGCGCTCACGGCCTGCGGCGCCTTGAATGCCCAGAAATTCTTTCCTTCCTCGATGTTGATGGTTTTCTTGACCAGCGTTTTGGCTGAGGCATCGCGCGGATCAGGCGCTCCCATGGAAATCCATTTCTCGAAATCCGCGATCACTTCCGGCGAGAGCTTTTCCTTGGGCGGCATCTGCTCCATTTTCTTCTCACCGCGCATCGCCCGAAGAATGAGACTGTCACCGAGGCTTCCGGGCACAACGGCATGCCCGGTTTCACCACCATTGCGAATACCATCCCGCGTGTCCAACACCAGGCCGCCCTTTACTTTTTCCGATTCCGCCGAATGGCATTGGTAGCACTTTTGCACCAACACCGGACGGATCTTCTTTTCGAAAAAAGCCAGTTGATCAGGGGAAGGGGATTGGGCGGCTTTGGGAGCGGCATAGAGGGTAGCAGACCCCAGGATGACTACGGCTGCCAGACCCACAGTTTTATTCGTCGTCATAACACGCAATTCCGATACCTCGATTACGGCGTTAAAAGGCTATCAGGGAAGACGCTGCACGGTATCCCCAAGGTTACCAAAACTCACGCACTTTTTCATTTTTTAGGTAGGGATGGGCGCGCTGCGCCGTCCCCGCTCGCCATTCCCTGTCTTCCGCGAGCGAAATCCCATGTTCCGACTTTGCACCCTTTTTGGTTTGATCCACTTTTATTTACTCGGACTTACTTTGACATAGCGCGACTTCGGCGCTCGCCTCCCATTCGTCGACCCTTACTCCGTGTCGGTTTGATCCACTTTGATTCACTTTGACTGAGTACAGCCAACCCTCTGCCTTAATCCGACCACTTTCAGCCCGCAATTCACCGCAGTTTCTCAGTAATTCAACAACTTACAACTGCAGCTCCGTCGTAGCGCAGGTTGCCAACCTTCTGTATCGCCGACTGCCAGTCGGCAGGCCGGTGCTTGCTAACGAAAACCGTCCGGCTCATGCGGAGCTTCCACGGCAACAACATTGTTTTCTCTCTTTCCTTTCGGGTTCCGACACACTCCTAAAAAATAAGATTTTTTTCTCCCTTAAAATGACGGAAAATCAACCTCTTACACCTGAAAAACATCCGTTTTGCTCCTCTTGATGCCTGAAGATCTCGGAAATACAACCCTTTACATCAATTCCGTCCATTAAAAGTACAGAAAATCAACCACTTACAAAAGGCGGCATTTCCGATCCTCCAGCCCACGGCTGGCCTTGATTATTGCCTGAATATCATCCCTCTGACTCCTTTGATTCTCATTCATTCCGATCAATTGAGTTTTTACTTATCGAAGGCCATCTTACCAGGCCTAATCTAACTTGCAACTAATTAAGCAACTATTTAGGTAAATAAATAGCCGCCAACTAGTGTCCAATCGGCTTACGGCAGGTCGGTGCGACCTCATCCCAGACTAGGCCAACGGCCATAGTTCGAAATACATCAAGGGCTGAAAGAGGGTGTTCGAGAATTCGTTTTGAGAATTCACCAAAAAAAAGGGGTTTTTGCGATTTTTAAAATTTTTCAGATCAGCGACAAAGACAGTTGTTGAGGCAGCAAATCACGAAGGAGGCAGTGCTCAGTGGGCTGGCTACGCAAGAGCGCATGGGCTTTCAACGACACTGCGGCAACACCACGTGCACAAGGGTTGTGGATCACTCACACCAAACCAGTGAAGCTGTTGGCGGGCATCAAACTCCAGCCAACTCAACTCTTGGCCTTGCGGACAGACCGCGAAGGGACCCTTTTCAAAGGGCGCCAACGGTTTCATATCCTTTCGTATTTTGGTGAGAAGGGCGACACCCAAGCGCTCGCGCAAATCCTTTTGCATCGGTAACGCGATGTAGGCCATGTCGGCCACGATTAGCTCGGGAGTCCAGTTGAGGCAATGCTCGACGCTAGGCCTGACAAAAAGCGTCTCGTTGCGATTGGCTGGCGCGATCCAGGAAACGACTGGAACCAGCAGTATCTTATTGGCACGTTGTGGCAGCCACAGGCAGAGTGTGTTTCTTATACCCAACAAACCAACGGCTTTGCCCAGTCTTGATTGTGCGCCCGCCTGTCGCTGCACCTGCTGCGGAGAATTTGCCCGTGAGCTTTTTTTAAATGAGCTTGTGGCTGCGGGCAGGTCCGTCGAATCCACCAAACCGATGGCCAATGGATTCCAGCCAATTCTCGAACACCCTCTGAAAGCCCGTTCCAATGACTATCAATTGGCGATCGCAAAACTTTCCCAACCTCAACTCCGCCCCATGAAGCGATTCACGCAGGTCAGCCACTGCGGAATGTTTTGCAGAAGCTTAGAAGACCCATCCCCGTGATTCTGTCTAATACCCATCGCATACGCGCCAGCGTCTTGGACTGTGGTAGCCCTCTACCGCTTTGTATGGCGAGATTAATCACAAACAAACCCCAGGTAAACACGACCGTCACTAATTAAACCGCTCTGGCTCCCCATGATTTTGCCTTCAATGATTTTGCCTCATTCGAGGTATGGGTATCCATCGTCATGCCTGATTCATCTTTGACAGAAAACGCGTGCGACAACGTAAAGGAGAACCGCAAAACCGATAGAGATTAATCCGGCGACAAATGGACGAAATTGTCGCCGTTGGTAATCAATCAAGTCTGTCTTGAAATAGCTATCTTGCATGTAGTCGATGGAATCCTCCTTCGAACTTGGTAGCCGTTCCACCACGTTTGGAAGTGAGAAAAGCAGCATACAAGCGTTGTAAATAGAAATAAGAAACGAGATCACGGCCACGACCAGCGAGACGTTTATGAGCATCATCCAAGTCCAATTGAGACCAGAGATCTCCTTGAGGCTGATCAGCGAAATGACTCCAGCTACACCACCAGTCTCCAAAGTAACAAGCCACTTGCTCCAGTCGCTCAGCAGCTTGATCGCTTCCATCTGCTGTTTCTTCTGTAAGGTTAGTTCGGTCATCGTCGTAACCTGGAGTGCGCCATGGATTTAATTTGCTAAAGCTGAGCCATTGCCAGCCAAAAGGTCAATATTGAACCAATCGTGGGTCGTGCATTCGCACAATCCGCGTAGACCCTCCGGCTCTAAAAACCCCGTGATTCTGTCTAATACCCATGGCATGCGCGCCAGCGTCTTGGACTGCGGTAGTCCTCTACCGCATTGTATTGCGAAATTAATTGCAAGCGAGCCTAGTCATATACAACCAACTCACAAACTGGGCCGCTCTGGCTCCCCATGATTTTACCCTCAATGATTTTGCTCATCATTCGCGTAAAGATCTGATTTCTTGGCCTCCGTTCCCTCTGTTATCTCCTGTTCATTTCCCTTTCCCTCTCAAGAATTGCCTTCCCGCCTCCTGACCTCGACGGCTACAGTGCAGCCATGAAATTCCACCGATCTCCATTGGTGTCTATTTTGATTTTGTTCCTCGGATTCTGCTCCCAAGCCGCCGACAAGCCGAACATCGTCTACATCCTCGCTGATGACTTGGGCTACGGCGATTTGGGCTGTTACAACAAAGCTTCCAAAATCCCAACCCCCAATCTCGATCAATTGGCCAAGGAGGGTATGCGTTTCACCGACGCTCACGCCCCGACCTCCGTCTGCACACCCACCCGCTACGCCCTTCTCACCGGGCGTTACTCGTGGCGATCACGATTGAAGATGGGTGTGCTGGGCCCGTGGGACCCAACATTAATCGAGGCTGGTCGGCTTACCGTACCGGCCATGCTGCGGGAGCAGGGATACGCGACCGCGTGCTTTGGAAAGTGGCATCTCGGCTTCAAGTGGCCAACGAAAGACGGCCAGCCGGCCAAAAGCGGTCCGGATAAATTGAGCAACGTCGATTTCACCAAGCCCCTTGGTGAAGGTCCAATCACACGCGGCTTCGACTACTATTTCGGCGTCGATCTGCCGAATTACCCGCCCTATTGCTTCATCGAAAATGATCACACGGTGGGAATCCCGACGGAACCCTCGGACTCGGTGTACAATCGGCCCGGGCCGGTGGTCAAAGGCTGGAAGTTGGTGGAAATTTTGCCCGAGATCACGCGGCGCGCGTTGAAGTATGTCGACGACGCGGCCAAGGCCCCGACGCGCAAGCCGTTCTTCCTCTATTTTCCTCTGACGGCACCGCATTACCCGGTGGTGCCGTCCCCGGAGTTTCACGGCAAGAGCCAGGCAAGTGAGTACGGGGATTTCGTGACGCAAGTGGACTGGACGGTTGGACAGGTGTTGGAGGCGCTCAAGCGAAATGGCCTGACCGAAAACACCCTGGTGTTTTTTACCAGCGACAACGGACCTGAGGTAGTCGAAATCAAGCCGGGAGCGTACGCGCGCGCGGAGCAATACGATCACTTCAGCATGGGCGAATTGCGCGGCGTTAAGCGCGACGCTTGGGAAGGCGGCCACCGCGTGCCCTTCCTGGCGCGCTGGCCGGGAAAGATAAAAGCGGGCAGTGTGAGTGACGAAACGATCTGCCACGTGGATTTGATGGGCACAGTTGCTGCGCTGCTCGACGTGAAAGTCCCGCGCGACGCGGGTGAAGACAGCTATAATCTATTGCCGGTTTTTATGGGGCAGAATTACACCAAGCCCATACGCGAGGCGACGGTGCATCACGGCGCGAAGGGGCGATTCGCGATTCGTAAAGGCGACTGGGTCTTGATCGACGGTTCCACCGGCGATGAAAACGCCGCGCGCGGCGAAACGGAGTGGTTCAAAAAACAACGTGGCTACACGGACGATAAACAGGAAAAGCAATTGTTTGATTTGAAAAAAGATATTTCCGAGCGGAAAAATCTTTATGCAGAGAATCCGGAGAAGGCGAATGAGTTGAAGACGCTGCTCGAAAAATACAAGACCGAAGGCCGGAGCCGCCCGTGACCAAGCGGCGCAAAATTACCTTCTTCTTTGTTGCCGCGGTCTCCCTCTCAGCGGCAATTCACTTTGCATTACAGCCCAGGCAGCCTGTCTACCAGGGTCGCACCCTCAGTTCATGGCTCGACGACCTTGATTACGAGGTCGATGCACCGAAGGTCTGGAAGGCTAGTGATGCCATTAAAAAAATTGGGAGCCCCGCTCTACCGCAAATCATCAAGTTGCTGAAAGCCGAAGACTCGATGTACAGCCGGCTTGGTGTGGAACTGCTAACGCTGGCACGAGTCAAGCAATCCAGGTTTGTTCCCGCATGGCGGCACCATTGGAAAGCGACATTGGCGTTTCGCGCCTTGGGGCCGCGAGCCAGTCCCGCCGTCCCCGAACTTGTGGCAATGCTTCCCGATACAGAACAAAAAATGGAAACGCTCGAGGCGCTCGGGCTCATCGGCCCCGCCGCCGAAGAAGCGGTGCCCGCAATCATTCAGTGTTTAAAGGATGGCAGCGGGAGTGTACGTTGTGCTGCCGCTGAAGCACTGGGCCGCATCGCAGGGCATCCGGAGTTAGCAGTACCCGCGCTGATCAAAGCCCTGGAACATCCGCAACCAAACACCCGCTGGCATGCAGCCGACGCCCTTGGAGCTTTTGGCGAATCCGCTAAAAGTAGTGTACCCGCCCTGGAAAATATCCTGAATGATCCAAGTGCTGAGGCCCGGACTAACGCCGCCAACTCGTTGCAGAAAATCGCCGCCTCCATTGCACAATCCAAAGCCGTGAAATAAGCAGGATGCTGGACAGATCGAACCGACAACGCGCTTCCGTCGTAGCGCAGGTTGCTAACCTGCTGTATCGCCGACTGCCAGTCGGCAGGCCGTTGCTTGCCAACAAAAACTAGGAAACCAAGACTCCCATGGGCTTTCTCCTTGTTGAGTTATGTAAACTGGATAAAATCAGGGGCAAGCCATGAGCACTCACAACCTCACCGTCGTCGATACCAACGCGGTCCCGTGGCAGGAACGATTCAATGAAAGAATAGGCCGCGCGCTTTTCCGCAAGGACCTCTACACCGACCCTCAAAACGGCGCTGAAATTCGCCTCGTCCGTTATCCCGCCGGCGTCATCAATCCAAAACACACACATCCGTGCGGGCATGGTATGTACGTGCTCGAAGGCACACTCGTGACGCATGCAGGATCGTACAAGCCCGGAACTTTTGTCTGGTTTCCTGAGGGCGAAGTAATGGAGCATGGCGCGAGTCCGGAGGGCGATTGCACGGTGGTTTTCATCACGAATAAAGCGTTTCGAATTGATTATTTAGATGAAAAGGCAAAGTGAGTTGTGATTGGAACTTACTGCAGGATTTTTTTTGAGCTTTGAATTTTGAATTTCATCAATATGGCTGTTTATCCAGAACTAAAAGGGCGGCGCGTGGTGGTTACCGGCGGTGCGAATGGAATCGGCGAAGCAATCGTGCGTGCCTTCCAACGGCAGCGGGCACGGGTGTTCTTTTGTGATTGCGACGCAAAGAAGGGAAAGGCCTTGGCGAAGGCACTCGGCAGTGGAGTCACTTTTAGCGAAGTGGATTTGCGCGTCGAAAAAGAGGTTTGCGAATGGGTGGCGGGCATCGGAAAGCTCGCCAAACAGATTGATGTGTTGGTCAATAATGCGGCAGCTGATCCACGCTGTGAGTTGACGAAGATGTCGACCGCAAAGTGGGATGAACTATTCGCGTTGAATCTGCGCGCTTATTTTCTGACCTGCCGCGAGGCGAGTCCGTACTTCGCCAAGCGCGGGGCGTCAGTGGTTAATTTTTCCTCGATCACCTTTCACACCGGCCCGACCGTGATGAGCGCCTATGTGGCGACCAAGGCGGGAATCATGGGCTTTACACGGTCCCTGGCACGGGAATTGGGGCCGCGGAATATTCGCGTGAACACCGTTTCGCCGGGTTGGACGATGACCGAGCGACAGTTGCGGCAATTCGTCACACCCGCCGTGAAAAAACTGATTCGCAAGGCTCAATGCATTCCGGATCTGGTCCAGCCTGAGGAACTCGGTGAAGTAGTGGCGTTTTTGGCAAGCGATGCAAGTCGTGCGATCACCGGGCAGGAGATATTGGTAGATCGCGGTTGGGCGCATTCATAAGATCGAAAGGTGGTGTTAACTCACATTTGGCTTTATGTTGAAGAGTATGAATTGGAAGGACAGGATCGCACGGCTGCTGGTGGCGGCGATGGTGTTGGGGTTATCGAGCTCGGTGTTCGCACAAGGCTTTACCAATGTGCTCTCTTCTCCGCGGCGAAGCGGACCGCGCACGCCCAACATTATTTTCATTCTCGCGGATGATCTGGGGTATGGCGACTTGGGCTGCTACGGACAAAAAAAGATCAAGACGCCGAATATCGACAAACTTGCGAGCGAGGGGATGCGCTTCACGCAAGTCTATGCAGGTTGCACTGTATGCGCGCCTTCGCGAGCGGCGTTGATGACGGGAGTGCATTCCGGGCATGGTTTGATTCGGGGCAATGCGAAACTTGCACTGCGCACGGAGGATCGAACTGTGGCTGAAGTCTTGAAGGATGCCGGCTATCGCACGGGTGCGTTTGGCAAGTGGGGCCTGGGTGACGAAGGCACGACGGGATATCCGGGAAGGAAAGGCTTCATGGATTGGTTTGGATTCCTCGACCAGGGGCTGGCGCATAATTATTATCCGGAGAAAATCTCTCGCTATTCCTGGATAAAGAAATCAGAGGAGACGTTCACGATTTTTGAGAATCAGGGCGGCCAAAAGAAACGTTACATTCATGATTCTTTTACGGTCGGCGCGAGCAACTTTTTCCGCATCAATTATCCCTCATTCGAGAACAAGTATTCTCCGTTGTTTTTGTACCTCGCCTACACTACACCACACGCTAACAACGAGCTGGCGCGTGCGACCGGCAATGGGATGGAAGTGCCATCCGATGCCCCCTATAGCGCGTTCAGTTGGCCGCAGCCGGAAAAAAACAAGGCTGCGATGATCACGCGTCTCGACAAGGACGTGGGAGTTATTTTGGCGACCCTGGAATCGTACAAGCAATCGTCCAACACCGTGATCTTTTTTTCGAGCGACAATGGGCCGCACAAGGAAGGTGGAAACGATCCCAAGTTCTTTGAAAGCTCCGGACCGTTACGTGGAATCAAGCGTGACCTTTATGAGGGCGGCATTCGTGTGCCGATGATTGTCTGGTGGCCGGGAAAAATCGCGGCGGGCAAGGTCAGTAGTGAACCCTGGGCGTTCTGGGATTTTCTGCCGACGGCGGCAGATTTTGCAGGCACTAAAATACCGGAAGGAATTGATGGCATATCGATGTGGCCCACCATCATGGGATACAAGCAAACGAATCGGCATGAGTTTTTCTATTGGGAATTTCACGAACGAGGTTCAAAACAGGCCGTGCGAATGGGGGATTGGAAAGCCGTTCGTACGGCACCGGACAAGGCGCTGGAGCTTTACGACCTGAAGACCGACGTGGGAGAAAAAAGCAATGTTGCAGAGAAGAATCCAGACGTTGTCAAAAAGATTGAAGAGTATCTAAAGACCGCGCGAACCGAGTCAGAACGCTGGCCCTTGAAAGGCCCGGAGGAAGCGGGCGAGGGAAAGGGCAAGAAGAAAAAGTAAGCTCAATACCCATTTCGGATTCCGGTCTATGGATGTAGCCGTTGGGTGTTACATGCGCGCCAGCGTCTTGGAGTGCGGCGCCCCTGCGCCGCTTTGTGGGATGGAAGGTGATCCGTAACTATCCGCCAATTTTTCTTGCGCCTACTTCACGGGAACCACCTGAATAGCATCGATGTGCACATTCCCATCCGCCTTGTCATTGGTCACCTCGACTGATCCGGGCTTGCCCGCCTCGAAGCGGTAAATACCCAGAGAAATAAACGTTGGCGCAATCGGAGGCTCCTTGCGTTCATTGATGCGCATCGCCTTCTCGCCATCCGCGCTGTGAACGGTAATAGGGGCGTTGGAGGCGCGGTTTTCGTGCGGTTGATACGCATAGCGCACTTCGTAGGAACCAGTCGCAGGAACATTGATTTCAAAGCGGGCGGTCCCTTTTTCCTTGGCTCCGAGATAGCGATATTGCTTGCCCACAAAGTTTTTCAAGCCTTCACCACCTTTCCAATCGCCGGTGACCTTCGCGAGCGAATCGTCGATTACGATACCGGGCAGTGTGGTGGGATTGATTCCCTTCATCTCCGGCGGCGGAAGCTCTTTTGCGTCGGCGGGAACGTAGATCTTCCCATTGACGCTATCGCGGCGAGCGACCCCTTTGAGATTCATCAACTCTTTCAGTTCCGGGAAATAGTTATGGTACACGTCGCGTGGCATGCAGTTTTCCTTGATGCAAATGGAAGCGGCCTTACCCACCACTTCGCCGATCATGCCGCCCGTCTTCATTACCCGCACTGTCCCCAATGCCTCGTGAGTCACGCTGATGCAGCGACCGGCCATAAAAAGGTTCTCGATATTGCGCGAGTAAAAACATCGATACGGTACCGGATAGCCGTGTTCGCGATCGACGGCCTTGTCGAAGACCGCCTTGGAAATGAACGGGTCATCAGGAAACTTCTTGGCGTACTGTTCCTTGGGATAATGCAGGTCTATATCCCACGTCGTCGGAACGCAACCATCAGGAAACGGCTTCTTTTTGTCGATCTCATCGCGATTGAGAACCACATCGCCGAGCAACTGCCTCGATTCCCGTGTGCCACCGATGTAAGCGACCCATTCCAGCTGCGCCTTCACGTGATCGGCTTTGCCGTCTTTATTTTTCATCGTGTTAAACGCTCCGTAAATGGCCCGGAAATTCCAATCGCGCGTGTATTCTAGGTCTGTAAGCGGATTCTTGCCAAAGCCACTTTCCCAGAACCACTCGGCGTGGTTGCGCTTGGGATAAGGAAAATCGTCCATGGTCAAATCAAGCGCCCAAGGCGTGTCGGGGAAGGGGACTGGGCCGTCAGCCTCTTTCCAACGCCACATATTGCTCATGCCGAGGTGCTCCTCTTCCTTCACCGTTAGGTCGGCTCCCGCCAACGCTCCCACCGTGCCGTGGCCGGTACAATCAACGAATAGCGTGCCTTTGAAACGTTTGACTTCGCTGGTCATGGTATTGAACGCCGTTACCGAAGCGATTCGTTTGCCATTCATCGTCACAGCGACGGCGTGATGATTGAGGAAGAGCGAAATATTTTTTTCCGCCCGAACGAGAGCTTCTTTCTTCTCGTCGCCGAATTCTTCGTACGTGCCGGGCGAGGACTTGGCTCGATCCATAAATTCTTCGACAATTTCGCCAAGGTTTGGATAGAGGCCGCGTCGTGTGCCGCCTTGTGCCCACACTCGAATTTCCGAACTCCCGTTGCCGCCGAGCACACCACGATCCTGAATTAGAGCCACTTTGCAGCCCATACGCGCCGCCGCGAGGGCGCTACCCATTCCGGAGTAACCACCCCCCACAACAACCACATCGAAGGGCCCTGAATCTGTTGGGTTTTCAGGGAGTCCGAGCGTTTTCTTACGCCAGGCAGCGAGCGGCTGGGAATCATTTGGCGGTGTTTCATTGAGATCGGTCGTGAAGTAAATCGCGTCGCATCGCCCTTCAAAGCCCGTGAGATCGTGGAGCGCTATCTTCGTGTCCTTTTGTTTGATCTCAACCGTGCCGCCGTCGTGCCAAAACCAATCTGCGCCCTTGGTTCCAAAAGTTTCCTTGAGCGCCTGGCCCTCAACCATTACCTGGAATTTGCCCGGTGTTCCGGGAGCCTTCCAACGCGCCACCCAATCTTTCGTGCGCACAAGGACTTTGTAGGTTCCGGTTTTCGGAAAGGTCGCGGTCGTCACGGCATCCTTCACCGGTGTCCCTAATCCATGCGCGAGCATATAGGGCGAGCCCATGATTTGGATGAACTGCGTGTCCAGTTGCCAGCCGCCGGGGTCCTTGAAACTCTCGGCTTCGACCAGTACTGATTCCGCGTGCCCAATCGCAGGGACGCCAACGGCTAATAAAGCCGTCAGGAGCACGTGCCAGCAACGACGAATGAAATTCTTCATAGGCAACCTTTCAAAAACTTAACCTGCCGACTGAATTGGAACCGGGCTATTTGGGAACGACCACTACCTGGAGGTGGCGTCGATCAATGGCGAAAGTCTTCCCGGGCGGAGGCGTCGGCATCTTGTCAATGTATTTGGCTTTCACCAGGTCCTGGAAGGTCTGCGGCATCTTGCTGGTATTCTCGAAATACCGGTGAAGCGCCAGAGTGAGTTGCTCATTGACCGCGCCCGTGGCCAGGCTGGAATCGTTGGGAGCCGTGGGAAGTTTGTCAGTAATATCCGTGGGGGGAGGTGTAGCCTCGGCCGCAGCTTCCGGGGCGGGAGCGCCGGGCGGCGGGGGTGCTGGCGCTGCTTCGGTTTCTACGGAAGCGCTGCGCTTCGGGGCTGGCGCAGCCTCGGGGACGGGTTCCTCGTTCTTTTTGCAGGCCGTCAGGGCGGCCCCAAAAATCGCTAACATCAATACGGCTTTCTTCATTCCAGATGCATTAGAAGGTTGAAGTATACGATTGGGTTATGGGAGTGGCCCACGTGTCATTTGACGGAGTAAAACCGAAATCGCCGCTTCGCATATTCTGGCCCTTGCGCCCCTCGGCGTGACCATCCGCAAAGGGAAGGTTTCCGGACCCCTTGTGAATGATGGTGTAATTCTCATTAAATCCCAAGTGGTTGACCGTCCCCGGGCCATTGTTAAAGTGCCACCAAAGATAAGTATCCGTCGGAGCGGGCAGGGCAGCGTTTCCTGCATTGAGCCTCGGACGCAAAAATGAAGCATTGCGAGCATCGACCAATTCCTGAGCATACACCAGGGCGGAAGGATTAGGAAACACGGACACGCGGCGGGCCAGGGCATTGGCATTCCCCAGATATGCGGTTCCGTTGGTTGGATTCGGTGCGCCCTGCGCTGTTGCAGTACCGATTGCCGAGCCGGGAACAGGTCGCGCGCTCGGGCAGAGAAATACTTTGGAGTTGGTGTTACCCAGATATTTCTGGAGCACGTTCAGGAACTGAGGATTCGTAGAGGTGGCAAAATTGATGACCCCGTCCGTGCGAGGTGGAGTCTTTTCGTTGTTATCGTCGGTGTAAAGGTGCAAAGCCAATCCGATTTGCTTCATGTTGTTCAGACACGCGATTTGCTTGCCTTTTTCCTTGGCATTGGCCAATGCCGGCAAAAGCATCCCTGCCAGAATGGCGATAATGGCGATGACCACGAGGAGTTCGATTAAGGTAAATGCCAGCCGGCGTGATGGTGACATCGGCGAGGACGACGAGGCAGATCTAATAAGGATCATATTAACTTGGCAAAGCGGTCGAGTGTTCGGGTGGCAATATCCCTCAAATGGAACAAATTGTCATTAGCATAATATGCTTTTTGTTATGCATTACATGCTCTGCATCACAACGCCTGTCGGCGGATAAATGTGCCGGGAGTCACGTTCTTCACCTTCCGAAAGGCGCGCTGCAGGGAAGAAAAATTATCGTAGCCCACATAGCTGGCAATCTGGCTGACGTTCAAGGCGCTTCGCTTGAGCAAATAACTGGCGGCCTCCACCCGCACGCGCATGAGGCAGTGGCGAAAAGTCATTCCTGTTTCCCTACGAAAGCGGCGGCTGAATTGGGAGAGACTCAAGCCGACTCCACCTGCAACGCGGACCTGCGTGACGTGTTTTGAATAACCCTCGGCAATCAACTTGAGCGCGGTGGCAATCGGCGCGCTGGAAGGCCGGAGGTCCTCGAGAAAAAACATGGGTACTTTGTCAACTGCGGATGGATCCAGTATTTCGTCCGTTTCGGAAGAAATCCCGGTCTCTTTGCGCAATGCGAGCAATTCCTCGGCTTGTTCGATATACTCGCGCACACAGCGCAGGAGGGATTGATAACGGGTAAGATCACTCTCCGGCGCGTGTGGGCGTTCAGCCGCTGCGGTGGTGAGCTTAACCAGCGGAATTTTGTAACGCGCGCTTAATTGCTTGAGCGTGCGCAATTCCTGAGTTTTGGATTGCGCGATGATCTGGCCGAAAAACAGCGCGCCGATTTGGCGTCCGCCTGCCTTGATCGGCAGGATCAGTTCCGTCATGCCGGCATGACAGGTATGCAGGACCGGGCCATTGAGTTTAGCGGCCTGGCCGGATCGCCGATGCTCGATTTCGATGCATTTCTTCCATGCATCTGGGGACGATTTCACCGCCATACAAAGTGACGAAGCGTGGATACGTTGCTGAACATCGACGCGTAGTTGCGGTGCATCGCGCGTAAAGTAGTTCAAATCGTACAAGCACGTTTCGAAACCACTGAGGCGCGCCAGTTCCTCGAGAAGTTCCTGCAGCGTGGATTTTTTCTGGGCGGGCATGGCGGGCCCGGGTCAAGCGGCGGGTTTGGCTTCTTTGTGCATCTTCCGAAGACTGGTCTTGAGAATCTTGCCCGTCGCATTGCGGGGCAGGGCAGGGAGGGCAATGACGTGCTTCGGGGCCTTGTAATCTGCCAACTTGCCGCGCACATGATGAATAATTGCCCGTTCATCAAAAGCCGCGCCTTCAGCCATAGAGACATACGCTACCGGTTGTTCGCCGCGGCGTTGATCCGGTACGCCGATGACCGCCGCTTCCTTGATGCCGGGAAATTGATAAATGATTTCCTCAATCTCACGTGGATAAACATTGATGCCGTTTACGAGCAGCATGTCTTTCTTGCGATCCGTGATGTAGAAATAGCCGTCCGGATCGGCGTGTCCGATATCGCCGGTCAACAGCCAGCCATTACGCAACGCCGCGGCGGTTTCCTCCGGCTGATTGAAATAACCCATCATGACATTGCCACCGCGCACGCAGATTTCGCCGGTTGCTCCGGCCGATAGGAATTTGCCGTCGTCATCCTGCACGCTGACCTCGACGTTGATGATCGGCTTTCCGATGGAGCCTTCCTTCTGCGGACCGGCGAGTGGATTCATGCTCACGACGGGGCTGGCTTCGCTCAATCCGTATCCCTCGATCAACAGGATCGAAGTTTTCGCTTTGAACTCGCGCATGATTTCAATCGGCATGGGCGCGCCGCCGCTAATGCAGAGACGCAGGGGAAAATCCGGTGGAAGTGGTGCGCTGGCCAGAGTCCGAAAAAACTGCGGGACCGCCGGGAGAATCGTCGCCTTCCGTCGCAAAATCTCCGTGATCAGGTTTTTCGCGGGATGCAGCGATTTGATCAACAACAGCGAACAATTGGTCAGGAGGGGCAGCAACAATCCCACCGTCATCATGAAGCTGTGGAACATCGGCAGAAGCACGACGAATCGATCGTGGTCCACCGTGCGCAGCACGATGCGGCAGCTCTCCACGTTGTGCAGCAAGTTGCCGTGCGACAACATCGCGCCTTTGGGATGGCCGGTGGTGCCAGATGTGTAAATGATTACTGCCAGATCTTTCTCGCTGCGGTTTGGCGGAGTCCATGAAGGAAGTGAGACGTATGGCGCTTCAGTCACGACTTTATCCGCCATGAGGAATTTCAATTGCGGACGAGCCGCTTTCAATTCTACCAGCATCTCCTGTTGCGAGGCATCCGTCACCATCGTCGTAATGCCGGCATCGGCGAGGATGAAGTTAACCTCCGCGGGCTTGAGGAAATTGTTGATGGGAACCACCACGCCGCCCGCCTGGAGGATGCCGAATAGCGCGGGAACAAACTCCGGGCAATTCTTCATCCACAGCGCAACGCGATCGCCCGGTTTGACTTGAAATTCCGCGAGGAGTTGCTGCGCCAAATGCCGCGTCTCGGTGAAGAATTGGCCGTAACTGTATTCGGCGTCGCCGAAGAATAGGGCCGTCTTGGCCAAGTCCTTTTGGGCCGATGCTGCAAACGCGCTCGCTAAATTCATATGTGAATCGCTGGAATTGAACTCGGGAAAGCAGGTGGGCGTCAAGGAAACCATTGCCTGTTTTTACTGACTCCCAGTTGCGCCTGAGTGTAGGAGTCCCGTTTGTGTCAGTTTTCGATTTCTTTCAATTCCACTTTCAAATCTCCGGTCGTCGGTACGGTGATCAGCGTCCAGCCTTCCGCTTGCTTGCCACGGGGGAGCCCAAAGGAGACGGCGGTGGCGCCGATCATCGGTATGTCTTCGAATTGATTCTTCAGCGGCTTGTGAAGATGACCCGAGAGCAGGCCCCGCACGGCCCCTTTCTTTGCGAGCAACAGGAACCGGGCGCGCGGCGCGGGCTCAATATTCCAGTAAACTCCGCCCGGTTCATCAGGCTTTTTCTCGAATGCCGGATAGTGGGAGAGCACAAAAGTCGGCTTCGAGCCGGGTGCGGCAAATTCTTTCTCGAGAAACGCCCACTGCTCGGCCTCTCGCTGAAGGCCGCTGCCGAATAACGATCCCGTAACGCCGACAATGCGAAGCCCCCCGATTTCTTTGGAGAAAAAGTTGGGCCCAAGGTTGGTTTCAAACTGCGCGAGGCGCTCAATGGTCACGACTCCACCTTTGTCCGCACCGACCTTTCCCCCGACGTCGTGATTGCCGGGCACGAAGACCACCGGGGCTTTGAATGGCTTGATTTGCTCTTTGAAATCGGTCATTTCCTGGAGCCTTCCGCCTTCAGTCAAGTCTCCGGCAATGAGCACGGCGGCGACCTCGGCTGCATTTACCTGTTCAATCACGCTCCGGAGATGGCGCGCATAGACTTCCCGTACCTTTTCCACGCCGCGCGAAACATGCGGGTCAGAAACCAGCGCTATTCGAACGCCTTCGGCTGATTGTGCCACGGTATGCACACCGGCTAGGATGAGCAAAAAGAAAGTAAACTGGATGGTCTTCAGTGCGTTCATTTGGTTGGGTGGATAGTAATGGCCAAATGGTGAAGATGTCCATTTTCAGTCATCATTGGTGACCAAGTGATCGGTCGAAAGTTTTGCCAAAGCAAATGGAGTTGTCGACTTCGGGGATATTCGCTAAGTTACTGCGCCCTTCAGTATGAGCAATTTGAACTATAATCCGAAACCGCTCGATACGTCACAGTTCAAACTGAGCGATGACATCCTGCGCCTCACCGAGTTGCTCGCCGAAAACACTCACGATGTGTGGGCTCGTGAAAGAATGGCCCAAGGCTGGGTTTACGGTCCCAAGCGCGACGACGAGCTGCGGCAACATCCCTGCCTTATCCCCTACAAGGATCTTTCGGAAACCGAGAAGCAATACGATCGCAACGCAGCGCTCGAAACGATCAAAACCGTTCTTTCGCTTGGTTACACCGGCATCGTCAAACCGAACTCCGCTCCGGCTTCCATCGACGATACCATTTTCACCTATGGTGTGGATCCTGACGAAAAGGGAGTACGCATAATTTCACAGCTCAAGAAACCGAAGCTGACGGTAGCGGAATTGCGCCGTATTTGGGAAGAACGCTTGCCCCTCGTTTGGTTTCGCAAGGTCGAAATTTACCGGCGCGCCGTCGACGCCGCGCTCAAGCTGGGGGAATCATTCCTCGCCTTCGATATCGCGGTTGAGGGGTTGAATACCTTCAAGGGCGACCTGCGATTAATTCAATTGCAGGCCCTGGCTCTGGCTCGTACCGGGGCGACCAAGCGCGCGAATGAAATACTCGGGGAATTGCGAACCTCAGGGCACCAAGACGAAGAAACGCTTGGGATACTGGCGCGAACACATAAGGATTTTTGGCTCATTTCGTCGGACCCAAAGGATAAGCTTTCCAACCTCAAGCTGAGCTTTGAGTTGTACGCCGAAGCCTATCGGCGTAATCGGGGTTATTATTCCGGGATCAACGCCGCGTCAATGGGACTGATCTACGGCGAAAAAGACACCGCGCATCAATTGGCAAGTGAAGTCTCGCAAATGTGCCGAACGGCGCTCGAAGGCCTCGCGCCCGAATCCGATGAGCGCTATTGGATCGAAGCGACTTTGGCAGAGGCTGCGCTGATCCTGGGTGATATTGCGACGTCGGAACACTACTACAATCATGCGAGTGTCTTTGGCGGGCAAAGTTCTGTAGTGCTCAGCCGTACGCGTAGCCAGGCGCGACTACTTTCGGAACACGTTTGCGGCGATGCCAAGAAGATGGATCATTGCTTCAAGCTGCCAAGGATTGTGGTGTTTTCGGGGCACATGTTTGATCGGGTGGATAGGCCTACGCCCCGTTTTCCTCATCTTGTGGAGGAAGAAGTGAAATACCACATTCGCAAGCGTCTGGCGAAAATGGAGGCGCAGATCGGCTTTTCTTCGCTCGCCTGCGGAGGAGATTTGCTATTCGCCGAGGCACTGCTTGAACGTGGTGGAGAAGTGAATATTGTGCTGCCGTTCGGCAAAGAAGACTTTAAGGAATGCAGTGTGGATGTCGTTCCCGGCATGAACTGGGGTCTTCGCTTTGAGCGAGTGTTGGAAGATGCTGCAGCTGTAACCATTCTCAACGAAACCGGTACTGGCAACGACGGCGCGGCGTTCGAGTATTGTAATGAAGCGATAAATGGCCTCGCGTTACTCAAAGGGCAATTCCTTGGGATGGACGTTCTGCCGCTGACGGTTTGGGACGGCGCCTTGGGAGCCCGGGGAGGCACACAAAGTTTTGTCGAATTCTGGCGCGACCGCGGCGTGCCGGCGGAGATCGTGCCGCTGAGTGAAATCGTCGCGAAGGTAGCTCACGAGATACCTAAACCGCCTCCTGCGCCGGCCCCTGTGGCTGCACCTGCGGCGGCTTCTGTGTCGTCGGCTGATCCAAATGAGCCACAGCAAACTCCGTCGCAGGACATCAAGGCAATGCTCTTTGCAGATATCGTCGGATTTACCAAGCTGACGGAAATGCAGGTGCCTTCTTTTGTGGCACGGTTTCTTGGACGGGTAGCTGACTTGATGCGGAACCTGCGCAATCCGCCGATTCACCAGAATACCTGGGGCGATGCCGTGTGCTGCGTGTTCGATCACGTGTCGGATGCGGGGACATTTGCGCTGAATTTGCGCGACCTGGTGCGGGGCACTGACTGGACGAAGTATGGTTTGCCACGAGAATTGAACATTCGTATCGCCCTTCATGCTGGTCCTGTCTTCGCGTGCTACGATCCTATCTTGAAAAAGAAGACCTATAACGGGTCACATGTGAATCGCACCGCGCGCATCGAACCTGTGGCCGAAGAAGGCCAGATCTACGCGAGCCAGGCATTCGCCGCGTTGGCGACCGCTGAAGGTGTAAAAGAGTTTGTCTGCGATTACGTAGGTATGAAACAACTCGCGAAGAAATTCGGGGCTATCCCTGTATTCCTGGTCCGCGGAAAAGTGTAATCGATCTCAATTTCGCTCGCCAGGCTGCATATCTCATATCAGCCGTGAGTCGGCTCACTCTTATCCCGACGACCTCTATTCATCAATTGCCGCCTTGGGCTTACCCCAAAAGCACTGACCACTCACACTCCGACTGCCGGCTCCGTTTCAAATTCCTTTAACTCGATTTGTAATCGCTCGAGCGGAAGCCCTACCACATTGCTGTAAGAGCCGAGCACTTTTTCCACGATCATGTCTCCATGCTGCTGGATTCCGTAGGCCCCTGCCTTGTCCAGCGGATTGCACAGCTTGTGATACTCGCGAATTTTCTGGGCCGTGAGTTTGCGCATGGTGACATCGGTTGTGTCCGCAAATATTCGACAGCGATGTCCCTGTAAGTGAACCAGGCATACACCGGTGACTACCTGGTGAGTCTCACCTTGCAACTCGTCGAGCATGCGCTGGGCCTCCTTCAATCCTGCTGGCTTGCCGTAGACTTTGTGGTCCCTGGCCACCAGCGTGTCCGCGCCGAGCACTAGCGCCATCGGGAAGCGTTTGGCCACGACCCGTGCCTTCCGATAGGCATTAATCTGGCACAATTCCGACGCCGTGAGTTGTTCGTGATGGACCTCTTCTGCTTTCCCGACGATTATTTCATATTCCAAACCCAGTTCACGCAACAAATCGGCGCGCCGCGGCGAGGCCGACGCGAGGATCAATTTTGGCAGGTTCATTCGTTTGAGTTTTCAGGTTACGTCACGGCGGGCAACGGTTGAAGGGCTGCCCGAAAAGATTGAAGTCTTTCTGAAAATTCGCTGTCACTCAGTACCGGGTGGCTGTTTGCCGTGTCAATTTCCCGATCCAATTCTATCCAGGATTTACAGCCGCCGTAAGCGGGCAGCATCGGCAGTTCCAGGGATATTGGCAGCTGGTGAATTCGCACCGCGAACGCAAAGATGGTTTTGTCGCGCCCCCAGTCGAACCGCTCGGCGATTACGTCATCGCGCCATATATGTTGTCCGCGCAATGCCTCAGCCATTTCCAGGGTATCCAACTGCCGCGAGTCGACGATTTCACCCCAATACTCCAGGCGCAGGATTTCTTTGGAAGGAAGCGTGGGCGCAATTTCATCGTAGCGCGCTTGCGCCTCGGGCGACACCGATTCACGTTGTTGATGGAATAGTGTGGGAAACAAAAGGAATTGCCGATGTTCGATGTGAAATCCGCCGCGGCCTTCGCTAATGCCGCCTTTGCGCAGAATGATGATCTGCCTGCCGCGGCCCAGCGCGTCGACAACCACAGCCCATTCTTTGAAACACACACGCATGGGAGAAACATACACGCGAGCGGTTAGGAGTGCAACGCACGGAGAGACTTGGTGGAATCGTGGAGTGCGTTCAAAACTAACACTCACAGCCCCCGGATTCTCGATCACCACTGCCTCGCTAGTCCGCCCGCCGCTCTCCACGCTTGCCACCTGCATGGTGATTCTCTAACCTGCGGCGCAACATGAGCCCCTCAATTCGCGTTAAACTTTCGATAATGATGTTTCTCCAATTCTTCATTTGGGGAAGCTGGTATGTAACTGGGCCGAATTATTTGTCCACCATTGGCTTCAAAGCCGAGGATTTTGGCACAATGTATTCCGTGGGACCAATCGCTGGCATGATCGCGCCGTTTTTTGTGGGCATGGTGGCAGATCGTTTCTTTGCCGCGCAAAAAGTTCTCGGAGCTATGCATTTGCTTGGCGCAGCAGCCATGTTTTTTGCCACGACGAACATGAAATCCGCGAGCCCGTCGCCGTCCACCATCAATTATTTGTTTTTCGCGCACATGCTGGCTTATTTTCCCACCCTGGCGTTGACGAACACGATCGCGATGAAGTGCATGACGAATTCGGAAAAAGAGTTCCCGGGCATTCGTGTTCTCGGAACGATCGGATGGATTGCCGCTGGGCTTTCGTTAACGGCGATGAAATTCGATACGAGCATCAACATGTTTTACCTCACCATTGCCGCTAGCGCACTGCTGGGACTGTTCAGTTTCGCGCTGCCACACACGCCGCCGACGGCGACCGGACCGGTTCGGATGGGGCAAATTCTGGGGTTGGATGCTTTTAGCCTACTGAAGAATCGTTCTTACCTGGTGTTCATGCTTTCCTCGATGCTGATCTGCATTCCCCTCGCTTTCTATTATCAGATTACCAGCCGCGTGGTGGAAATGGTCGGTTTGCCAATTGGCCAAACGATGAGTTACGGGCAGATGTCGGAAATCTTTTTCATGCTGGTGATGCCGCTCTTTTTCGCTCGGCTGGGCGTCAAATGGATGCTCGCAGTGGGGATGCTTGCCTGGGTGGTGCGTTATGCTCTTTTCGCGCTCGGCGCGGCGGATGACGTTCGCTGGATGATTATCGGAGGGATCGTGCTGCACGGAATCTGTTACGATTTCTTCTTTGTGACGGGCCAGATTTACACAGATCAAGCTGCGCCCAAGGAAGTTCGCGCACAGGCTCAGGGGATGTTGGTGCTGTTCACGCTGGGTATCGGCATGTGGATCGGAGCGTGGGTGGCCGGGAGTCTGGAAGCCAAACACACGCCGGACGCTTCCAAAAACTTTGCGGCGCAGGTGGTGGCCAAGGGCAAGGAAATTGAGACGCTAACCGCAAAACTCCCCAGCGCAGGCGTTGAAAAACCTGCGTTGGAAGCACAGATCAAGACGCTCGAGACGGCTAAAGCTGAAGCCCGCAAACAGGAATTGAAAGCCATCGAGTGGAAACAACTTTGGGGCAAGCCTGCGATATTTGCAGGAGCCATCCTGCTTCTGTTTGTGGCGCTGTTTCGGGCGGCTCCCGCCACAGCAAAATAACGGCTTCCGCACGTGAAACGACGCGATTTCCTTAAAACGACGGCCTTGGGAGCCAGCGCAGTTGCTTGGCCGGCTATGAGTGCTGAATCCAAGTCGCAGTGGTTCAAGATCTCACTCGCCGAATGGTCATTTCACCGCACGCTGCAGGCGAAGAAGTCGATGACCAATCTCGATTTTCCTATCCGTGCCAAACGCGAGTTTGGCATCGACGCCATCGAGTATGTGAATCAATTCTTCATGGATAAGGCGAAGGACGAGGCCTATCTCGGGGAGTTGAAAAAGCGTTGCGAAGGCGAGGGCGTACGCAGCGTGCTCATCATGTGCGATAACGAAGGCAATCTCGGCGATCCCGATGAAGCCAAGCGCATGAAGACCGTCGACAATCATCACAAATGGGCTGATGCCGCGAAGTTTCTTGGTTGCCACTCGATTCGAGTCAACGCCGCCACCGGCAATGTCGGCACTTTCGAAGAGCAACAAAAGCGCGCCGCGGACGGCCTGCGAAAACTTGCGGAGTACGGCGCAAAACTGAATATCGGCGTTATCGTTGAAAATCACGGCGGCCTTTCATCCAACGGGAAGTGGCTCACAGGCGTGATGAAACTCGTTAACCTCCCCAACTGTGGCACGTTGCCGGACTTTGGTAATTTCAAAGTGACTCCCACCGAACAATACGATCGGTATCAAGGCGTGACCGAGCTGATGCCGTTTGCCAAGGGGGTGAGCGCCAAGTCGATTGAGTTCGACGAACAGGGCAACGAGGTCACGATCGACTACAAGCGGATGATGAAAATCGTCCAGGACGCCGGCTTCCATGGTTTTGTGGGCATTGAATACTCCGGCACCAAAATCAGCGAAGACGACGGTGTGCGCGCCACGAAGAAGCTATTGGAAAAGGTGCGTGAGGAGCTTTCGGCGAAATAGTCTGTTTTGGGAGACTATTTCCAACTGACGTCCCACTAAGAGACTACCGTCGCTATTAACGCCTGGGTCACTCGCTTCAAAAAAGTATAATCCAACGTATCAGGCGTGTCGGTCGGCTGATGGTAATTTGCGTTGCGATACTCTGAAGTGTCAGTCCACATCACCGCAGGCAGTCCGGCCTCCCAAAACGGCGCGTGATCACTCCGCAGGAGGACGGGAAAGAACCTCTCCATTCCCATTGGAACTTTGAGTGCTATCGCAGGCAGGTCGGGAACATAGGTACGAGCGGCGGTCAATGCGAGGTCGGGAAGCTCATCCGAGTTGCGATTGCCGAGGATGCCCAGGAAATCGCCCACTTCAGGCAGTTTAATTGGCAAACCACTCGGTAGATTCTGCGATCCCGGCTGATTGCTCGCATAACCGACCATCTCCAGGATGTGTGCGCCTGCGATTTCAAAATCCAATTCACCCAGGTGCGCCACAAAATCGCGGCTGCCTGTAAGATCGTCTTCCTCGCGATTGAACGCCACGAACATTATCGGCGGGCTTGGGTTGAGTTGTGACAATGCTTTCGCGCAAGCGAGCATCGCGGCCACGGCGCTGCCATTGTCATCGGCGCCGGGAGTGTTTGGTTTGCTGTCATAGTGGGCGCCGACGAGTAGCAGCTTCCCGGCGGATTTGGGTGGGAGCGCGATGAGATTCGCCCACTCACCTTGCGAGGCAACATTATAGCCCCACGATTCAAATCGCGCGCGAATCCAATCACGAATCTTGCGATTGTTCTCCGGCTGCGAAACAAAGTGGCGCGGAATGGAGATCGTTTCCACCCATTCGCGCAATTCGTTCTCAGAGACCTGCGCAATGAGCTGCCGAGTTTGACCGACAACCTCTCCTGCGTGCACTTCGAATGAGCGGAGCAGTTTCACGTCTTAAGGTAGCACCTAAGTAGCCGGAACGAGTCGTTGAAATAACAGCGCGGCTACAAAAAGTAGTATAAACACCATTCCCAATTCCGGCGGCGCATCGGCGACCACAAGCCAATCAACCAACACAATTCCCGCCAGCAGTCCACCCACTGTGCGGCCCACATTCCTATCGCTTGTTCCAAACGTCGATTTCAGGCAACGCGCCATCCAAAGCACCAGCACGGCGCAGCGTAGCCAACCGCTTTGGCGATAAGATTCATCATTCATGATGGCCGAAAGAACGATTGGCGCGGCCAAAAACAAGCATGGCCAGTATTGAATCGCTCCCTTCGTGCTCTCCCGCCGCGCCAGATAACTCAACCCGACAATATAACAGCCAAGCACAATTCCACCCCACACTCCCCAGCCGGTGACGCCGTCGCGACCCACCGAGCACGCGACCAGATACAGGAAGATACGGCACATCGCCATAATGACCGGCGAGAAGGCGACGAGCTTGTGAACCGCATCGTAGAGCAGAATCCACATCATCAGGCAAATCGCCAACGATCCCGTGATCTTGCCCAGGGAAATCAGAATCAGCGCACCCCCGATTAGCAACCCGAAGCCAAATTGCCACACGGCCGCAAGGGTAATTGCGCCGCTGGGTATCGGTCGTTCCACGCGATGCAGTCTGTCGAACTCCACATCAAACGCGTCGTTCAGAAACATTCCCCCCAGGTACATGAGCGTCGCGCCAAGTGCGAGCACGACCAGCGCGTTGAGATTACCGCCGCCACCGAGCAGCCAACCCGCAAGACAATTTGACCACACCGTGGGCAAATTGGAGGTCCGGCCAAGGATCAGCAACGTTCTCAGATACGCCATGCGCGCAGAGAATGTAAGGAGGCAAGTCCCGAAGCAAGAATTTGATGGGGGAGTGTTAACGGGAGCGAAGAATCTTAAGCAAAGCTTGAAAGGTTTCTGCGGTTTCTCCGCTCGCTCCGCGCAGATCGATGCATCGCAAAAATTCAAGCCATTGCTTTTCTTCAGCCGATCCAATTTCGAGTTTCTGCTGCTTTAGCTCGGGATCACTTCCGTTTGAAATGTACAGATTTGTGTGTCATGCCTCTATAGGGTGATTCCAGTCGTTGGTCTGGAGCCAAAAAGATCTGTAACCTGAATTATCCCGAACGATCGCAGAAATTGATCCTCCATCCCGCCAGACGTCACTATTGATTAGCAAAGGCATGCAAGTCCCGCTCGCTCGTAAATCCCTACGACAATCCCCGCGCCTCCAACTCCTTCAACGTCCAGCGATACTCGCTCACCAATTGATCCACCACATCACGCTTTTTCATCTCGGGCGGCATCACCTCCCAGGTATATGTCTCCATTTCCAGGTGCGAACACATCGAGGGGTTTTGCTGCAAGATATCCAGCGTTCCCTGCAAATGATCCGCGGTGTTGTCGAACAAAGCCGTGGGCCTGCTATGCAATGGCACGTGGAAATGAATGCGCCATTCCTCCGTTGGCACACGTCGATCGATCGCCGGCAAGTTCAGCGCCACATCCAGATCCTTGTGCCGCGTGATCACTCCTTCTGCCGTACGCGCGATCACCTGGTGAAAATAAATATCATCTGCAAATGCCCGTAACGCCGCCCGTACCTCGGCGGTAGGACTGACCTTTAGCGCCGAACTCAAATGTAACTTGCTGATCCTAATGCCATGGCGTTTCAGACGCGCGAAAGCATCTCCCGGCTGCTCAAACTCCACCGCCAAATGACAGCAATCATAGTTGATGCCCAAAAACTCATTTACCCGTTCATCCTTGGGCCGGTCCGCACGGAGCTGTTCAAAAAAGAACGCTGCTTCCTCACTCGTCTCGAGGTAACACAACGGTTCAGGTTCCAACCCCAGATGCAACTCGCGGCCGCTCCGTTCACTCACTTCCGCAATATGCTCCACGCACTTCCAGATATTCTCGCGCATCGCGCGGCCTTGGGCCGGCGTGGTGATGAATTCCTTGTAAGAACACGGCACCGTGCTCACGCTGCCTTCCACTCCTTCAGGCACCATTTTCGTCAGCAAGTCGAAGAGCAAATTTGTGTAGTCCACGCGCTCTTGTGTAGTCCAATCCGGCGCGTAAACCTGCTCCTTCACTCGTGCTCCGTGGAACTTGCCGTAAGGAAATCCATTGATCGTAAAAACGTAGCAGTCATTCGCATCCATCCATCGCTGAAACTCGAGCAGAGCTGCTGATTCGCTCAATTCTCGCGCCGCTTGTTCCCCCAGCCGCAAACCGATTGCATACGCATCCTTCGGACAAACCTGCTCCTTCACCGCCAGCGTATGCGTCTTCAGCGACTCAAACGTCTGCGGCCACGTCTCCCCGCGATGAATATTCGTGCAATACGCGAGATGCAGTCCGTGTTTCAGTTTCATTGATCGAAAGAGAAAAGCAGGAATGCAGTGCGGTGTCCACTCCTCCGCTCACGGCGCATTCACCGAATGGTCCATCTCCAGCTGTACGCGCCCCGAATAATCAGCAACCATCTGCCGGATGAACGCGGCCCGATCCGGCAGATTGGCAAAGAGCGATCGAAACTGTTCCTGGTGAGTATTGGCGAATTGCCGCAGCATTTCCGCTTCGACCTCGTCTCGCGTCACCGTTCTTTTCAACAGGTTGCTCAGCGTGGAAATCTCAACCTGCATGAACAGGGTGAGCAACTCCAGGTGACGGACTCGCTCTTCTAAACTGTCGGTATTGAAATTCATAAAAAATGTATTGGAGTTCGTTTGCCCTGCTATCCAAGGCTGGACAGTTTTGTCCGCGCTGGCAAGACAGGAGTAGGCCGTAGCCATACCCCCTTCCCCTGAAAAACCCGGCAACCCGGCAGCACCCTCATAAACATTGGTTTTTTTGCGCGCTAAACCCGGCAACTCGACCCGGCAGGAACCATCTTCAACCCGGCAACAAGGGGGTGAGAGTTCCCCGACAAATTCGCGCGTTGAACCCCTGAATCGACAACGCGCGATTGCCGTACAGGTGCCAGTTCCCCTCCTGGGGGGCTAGGGGTGGGTCGCCGGTTCGTGGGGAGAAATCACCAAACGTTGCTCGCGCGTTGAACTCGGGAGTTTCGGTTTCCAAAATGCTCGCACCAGTCGCTGTCGCTCTCTCCCCCGGGCAGGTTGTCAATCGTACTGGGAATGGTTAGCGCTCCACCAGGTCCTATATAGCCCGTAATCGTGATGGCGCCGCTTGCGGTCGTGTATGTGAACGGAGCTTCGACTGCCGCGGCGGGCAACGAAAAAAAGAGGGCCATCAGTAGCGTGCCGAAGGCAGTTCTAATAGATGGGGAATGATCGTGGGGGAAATGATTTCTGTTTTCGACCTTAGTTCTCAACCTGTGCCAATCATGTGCTCGAATTTGCCGACAGTCAAGGCGCGGATCGCCGCCCTGTTCCAGCATAACGAAGGCCTTTCGTTGACAGCCTTTTAGGGAGTTATTAGTTTTCGGGAAAGTGATGAGCAAATTCCGGGAAAGGGCGAAGCTTATGCGTTATTTCATCGCAATTATTCTTTTGTTGATTCTATCAATCTCGACCTACGGGCAGGAGCGTGGCTCGAGCACGCCAACTGCAGTCAGCGCTGCGGTTGACGAATTCATGAAGGTGTTTCGGCAAGGGCCAGTTACGACTTTGAAGGGTGCGTCGCTGTCGTTGTTCGTGATGGATGTTGAAAAGGGCACGGTATTCTCGGTCGCGGAGCAGGTGTCCGCCGACTTGAATGCCTGCGGTTCGCCGACGTGGACGAAAGATGGGAAGCGCATCGCTTTCGACGCGTCTCCGGGAACTGAGTACGATCGCACACGCATTAAGGCACTTGAGGTGATCGATGGTAAACTTCAGATGAAGGACCTTGGCCCGGGGAATTGCCCGAGCTTTTCACCTGACGGGAAGCGGATGGTTTTCTACTTGAATCCCGGCGTCGAGAAAGGCGTGGAAGCCGGAATGTGGGTATTGCAACCGGATGGCAAGGATTGCGCTCCGCTAACAGAAAATCTCTATGGCATTCCGCGGTGGTCGGTCGACGGACGCTACATCATGGTCAAACACTTTGGGAATCCTGCGGTGGTTACGCTGGTGGATGTTACTGATCCCAATAAGGCCATCCAAAAGCCAGTGAAGTTGAGCGGATACGAAATGAGTTCCTTGGTGGGCTGGGCCGATGAAGGCAAGACAATGGTGGCAATCGTCAAAGACAGCATTGGCAGTTTTTCGATAGCCCTGATTGACGTCACCGATCCGCCCAACGCGAAGATCAAGCAGACGGTCTGGAAAAAAGGAGATGGCTTGAATATCTCGGTGAATCAACCGGCGTATTCACCGGTGGCCGACCTATGCATCTTCGCTGGCAAGGATGAAGCGGGCTGGGCGCTCTTTAAGATCAGGGTGGGTAAAGATAAAGTCCCGACGCGTATCGAGCCTGTCGGTTATGGCGATCCAATCTCGAGTCTCTATTTCTCTCCGGACGGCAGGTACATGTTGTTTTGCGCCAAGCCGGTGAAGAAGTGAAAATCACCGATGTACCAATGCAGAATTTCTAAACTGAAGTGATGTGAAGAAGGGCGTACGCAAATTGCTTGCAGTGGTTGCAGGAGTGGTTTTGGTGCTGATAGTCATCAAGTTGGTGTATTCGCGGGAACCGGAAATTAACGGACGAAGGATAAGTGAGTGGGCGGAGGATTTGGACAGGCGTAACGCGGATTGGTATGCATACGAGCCGGAGGCGATTCGGGCGATTCAGTCGCTCGGGACCAATGCAGTGCCTTATCTCATTAAACTGATTGATCAGGAAGATTCTTCAGTTAAACAGATGCTGGTCAGATGGGAGCCGTCGCTTAAGCGCAAATTATCGACGAAAGAGCACAGGAATTATCTCGCCGCACGAATAATTAACGTGATCGATCCTGAGGTCATTAAAGCCAGCGTCAAAGATTTCACGGCGTTTGCGAGCAGCGAAGACCCGGCGAAAGCAAGTCTCGCCATAGAAGCCTTGCAGCAGATAGGTCCGGAAGCACTGCCAGCCCTGATCGCTGCCGCGAACCATCGTGAGGATTCTGTGCGCATCGGGGCGATTAACGCACTGCAGCTGAATTCAATGGCAATCTCGGAAGCCGATAAACTTCAGGTAGTTACTGCCTTGCTGAAAGGGCTTCGTGATTCCAATGCAATGGTCCGCCGATTTGCTGTGATAGGATTGCAGCATTGGGGTGTGCGCGGAGACCTGGTGGTTCCTTCGGTGTTGGCGTTGACAGAAGACAAAGATGAACATTGTCGTGTTTGTGCGTATGGTGCCCTCACTTCGTTCACGAACCAGGCTGGAGCGATCACGCCAGTGCTGTTGCGGGGACTAAATGATTCGAATTCGATGATTCGAGAGGTTGCGGCGACTACGCTCCGAATCGTGTCGCCGGAGTTGGCAAACCAAGGAATCGGTGTGCTCATGAAAGACCTTTTGTGCGCCACTAATGATTTGGTGCGGATCAGTGCGGCGAGAGCTTTGGCAGAGTTTGGCTCGCGGGCTGCACCCGCTGAACCGCTGGTGTTGCAGCTGCTGACTGATATTCCCATGGCGCCTCGGCTTCCTATGCGGATACTTCAGAGCATTGGGCCAGCATCTCTGTCCAACGGGATTGCGATCCTCATCACCAATTTGTCGAATGCCGATCCCGCGGTTCGCAAGGCGGCAGCTGAGGAGTTGTTAAATTTTGAACGCCAGGCGGAAGCGGCGCTCCCGACGCTGATGAATCGGCTGCAAATTGAAAAAGGCGAATTGCTCTGCAGTGTGGCTTCGGCGATCAGTGCGATCGCTCCAAAACAACGCTCAGGCCTGGTGCTATATTTGGTGGCGAACTTGAAGGACAAGGATTCAGACGTGCGTAGCACTACAGCTACGATTCTAGCGGGGTTTGGAACCAATGCCGTAGCGGCGATACCTGAATTGGTAGCAATGCTGGAAGATCCGGAACTAGCGGTTCGCTATGCAGTCAGCGCTGCCTTAATTAATTTAGACCACGAAACTGCGAAACAGGCTGTACCGATTTTGATGCGGCAACTTCAGAGCAAGGATCGTTTGGTGAGATTGGTGGCGATGGGAGCACTGGGTAATTTTCATTCCCGTGCGAAAGAAGCCATTCCGCTTTTGCTAGAGCAATTGAAGGACGAAAATGAGGAGAACCGAACCCGTGCACGCAGGGTGATCAGGCAAATTGATCCGAGCGTGGTGTTGCCGAGGTGAGCAACGAAGGACGAAAGGGACGAAAGGGAGCTAAAGTGGGCCCTGCGCCGTGAATAGCAAATCCTCGATAACAATTTGATTGAGGGTGTTGCAATAGGACTTTCAGATGGCGGATTTCATATTTCGTAATCTGAAGGAAGAGGATCAAATCGGAGTGAGGAAATAGTTGTTTTGAAATAGAACATCCTGCAGAAGGTGTGTGCCGTCTGCAGGACGTGAGTGAGTCGACGGAATCGACGCGCCGATTACCGGCGCGAAGTGGTTTCCAGCAAGTTGCTCGAGCCGGTGCGACGGCAGGAGGTCGGGGTCCCAAGGCGATCATTCCAATTGCATTCGAATTCCGGCTCGCTTTGCCAGGAGTCGACGCGCTTGGGTTCGCCAAAGAGGAAATCCTTGGCCTCAGAGGCGGAGATGAAATCCATGCCTTTGCGGGCGACGAGACGGCGGAAGGTGGCGTTGGCTTCCTCGTTGCTGGACAGGTTGAGGACGAGCCGACGCTGGCCGGTGCGCGCGGTGGGGATCTGATGGAACCAGCGTTCGAAGGCCGGGATCGCAGCAGTGTCCATGGCGGCGATAATGAGGTCGGCTTCGGAGGCCTCGTAGAGGGCCTGCTCACCGGTTTCGGGAGCGGTCAGAGCCTCGAGCGGATACAAATTGTTCTCGAACATGAACTCGTCGTTGAAGCGGCGCTCGAGCTGCATGAAAAGACGAAAGGCGCGGTACCCGTCATCGGGGCGATGATAAAAGATAAGAACTTTGAACCAGGTCCGCGGCATTGTCATAGTCATGGTATCCTCCTGCATTTGTTTGTTTTGATTTTGTCGATGGCTCCCGCTCCGGCTCGGATGGTCCTGATTTCGTTGCGCGGCGTTACACTTCTCTTGAAGTAGTTTTTAACCTGGGAACACATTCGAGAGGCGTGAGCTAATTGCGTGCCATGCGCTTGAACTTTAAGATTACCAATGTTAACGCGGGTTTTCTGGAGTATGTGAAGAGGCCTTGGTTGTAAAATCCGCCAATTGCAACAGGGCGTGTTGCGTTTTGCACAAAAGGCTATAGCGAAAGGCGACTCTGCATGCGGATCTCGAAATTAAAATGAGCGAGACCTTTACATTGGCAAGGCGATGGAGGGACGGAGGCCAATGGCATGTCTCTAGCTGGCCGTCTGAGGCTTGAACGCCGGACTCCTGCGGGAGCGGAGTAGGGCTGACTTGCGATACTTAACCTGAACCCGGATAAACTATGAAAACGCTCAATGAATTGTTCCTGGATGAACTTGCGGATATTTATTTCGCCGAACAGAAACTGGTGAAGGCTTTGCCGAAGATGGCCAAGGCAGCACACCACGAAGAACTGCGCGAAGCATTTGAGGCGCACTTGGAGGAGACCAAGGGCCATGTGGAAAAAGTCGAGGAGGTGTTTGCGGCATTCGGTCAGAAACCGAAGAAGAAGAAGTGCGAGGCGATTGAAGGATTGGTGAAAGAAGCTGACGAGTTAGCAGCGGATAATGAAGGTTGCCCGACACTGGATGCGGCGCTGATTTCCGCGGCGCAAAAGGTGGAGCACTATGAGATCGCCTCATACGGCTGCCTGCATGAATGGGCAACACAGCTGGAAAACCAGCCGGCGTGCGATTTGCTGGAAGGAATTCTGGGTGAGGAAAAGGCGGCAGACGAAAAGCTGACCGAGATCGCACGGATTGCTTGCAACGCGGAGGCGGAAGGGGAGGAAGAAGAGCATGAAGTATCAACCAGCAAACGCCGCCGCTAAGTGCCAATTGAAACTGAGCCGAAGGGCGCCGGTCCCACGAGGGACCGGGAGCCCCGGTTTGTAGTGCCGGCAGCGCAATTGCAACCTACAGGAAGGGCGCAATTAAAACTTGAGCGCGAAGGGGTTCGCTACGATGTTCAACCAGAATCAAGTTGTGAAATGACTACTGGAATTACGCGTGTGGTGGTCGCGGGAACGGATCGTGCATTGCTGGAAGCCGCGCAAACAGCGGTGCAACGCGCGTTTCCGCGGAGCGAATGCAAGGTGGTTGCGAGCTTGGATGAGGCGGGGAATGCCACGGGCAAGCCGGCGCATGATTTGTTGGTCCTGCTCAACCCCCGTGAGCCTGATATTCAAAAGGCCTTGGGCGCGCGCGACGAGTTGGAGGAGTGCATTTGGGCAATTGTCGTCCTCGGTGAGGCTTCGCCCCAAGAGGGGGTAGACGTGATTTCGCCTGGTGAAGCAAGCCCGAGCGAACTGGCGCGAGTGCTGCGCGGGGCAGCGCGGGAGCATGCGTTGCGCCGCGAGAATGCGCGATTGCGTGGGGACTTGTGGAGCATTGCGAGAAGGATTAATCACGATTTGAAGAGTCCGTTGGGAGCGATTTTTGCCTCGGCCGATGCGTTGGACGATACGGAAGACAGTCTGATTAAAACGGTAATCGGCTCTGCCGGTGAGATGGAAAAAATCATCGACCAGGTCAGCGCGATTGGAAAAGCAACGGCGCGGCCAAAGGCAAAGGAGCCAGTGGATACGGGCGCGATCGTGACTTTGATTTGGGAGAAGTTTCAGTTGGCCCCGGCCGTGGAGGGTACAACTTTGGCGCAACCGGATGCGTGGCCTGAGGTGAATGGCGTACCCAAGTGGGTCGAGACGATTTGGCTGAACCTTTTGTCCAACGCGTTGAAGCATGGCGGTCCGCGGGCGCAGATAAAAGTAGGCTGGAAGGAAGATGGATCGGATTATCAATTCTGGGTGAGCGATAGCGGCAAGGGCGTGCCCGAGGAACAGCGTGAGACGTTGTTCCAGCCATTTTACCTGTTGCACTTGCTCAACGGCGGACCGGGCCTGGGGCTGACTACTGTGGAGCGGTTAGTGGAGTTGCAGGGCGGACGTTGCGGCTACGAACACTTGACGGAGGGGCCGAAATTCTACTTCACGTTGCCGCGTAACGGAATTTGAACCGGGTTATTGACCGCCCAGGGTGGCCGCCAGCGCGCGTTCGAGCGTCTGCATGCGCACGGGTTTTGTGAGGTGGGTGGAAAATCCAGCCTCGTGACTTTGGGAGATGTCTTCTTCCATGCCGTAGCCGGTGAGGGCAATACCTTTTAGGCCCTTGCGAGTGCGAAGTTCGGACATCAACTCGCAGCCGTTGCCATCGGGTAAACCGATATCCGAAATAACGAGGTCAAAATCATGTTGGTCGACCAATTCACGCGCTTCGGCGAGCGAGCCGGCAGGCTTGACGACGAATCGCCGCCGGGCCAGGAGGTGTTCGAGCGCGGTGCGTGTAGGCTCATGATCTTCCACGAGCAAGATGCGCAAGCCCTTGGGCGACTCGACCGGCTCAACGTTGGTGCCTTCACCGGGAGTGGCAAGGCGTTCCGCCTCCGACGGCGACAGCAGCGGCAATTCCACCGTGAACACCGAGCCTTGGTCGCGACCGGGGCTGGCGGCATGGACCCGGCCCGAATGGAGTTCGACAAGTTTTCGCGAGATCGCCAAACCCAAACCAAGTCCGCCAAATCGATGAGAACTGCCGTCAGCAGCATGCTCGCCTTGAGAGAATGCCTCGAAGACGCGGCCGAGTTCATCGGAGGTCATGCCGATTCCCGTGTCGGTGATCTGAGCGAGGACGCTTTCATTTTCGGATTTGGTGGAGACAACGATACGGCCTTCTTCGGGTGTGAATTTGACGGCGTTCTTGAGCAGGTTCCAGAAGACTTGCTGAAGCCGAACGGCGTCGCCCCAAATCTGAGGGCGAGGTGCGCCAAAATCCACGGTAAGCGAAATGCGCTTGCGCTCGATTTCCGGTTGAACTGTGGCCATGACATCCCGTAACACCACATGAAGGTTCACCGCGCGCCGGTCCAGCGGCAACTTACCGCGCGCAATGCTCGTGATGTCCAGCAAGTCATCGATTAAGCGGGCTTCGAGCTCTACGTTTTTGCGGATGGTTTCAAAATCTGCACGAACAGCCTGCGCGAGATCCGGATTTAACGCCGCTTCGCTGGCGAGCAACAATACCGGGCTCAGTGGAGTGCGCAATTCATGCGACAGTGCCGCGAGAAAATCGTCTTTGGCTCGCGCCGCTGCCAGCGCCTCATCGCGCCTGCGCTCCAATTCCTGCTCCACATGCTTTCGCGAGGTGATGTCGGTGATAATGGCCACCAATCCCACTACTTCGCCGGTTTGCGTGTGTTCGGGCACGTACACCACGTGCTCCCAACGAGGGCTCGGGCCGGAATTGGGAATAACCATTTCGAATTCGACCCGCTGGCCGTTGAGCGCTGCTTCCATCCGATGGCGGGAAAGGTCATAGGCGGCACTGCCAATGACGTCTGCCACGTGCGCGCCGATGATATCGCGTGGTTCACGGTCGTATCTGTCGGCGTATGGACGGTTGACGAACTTGTAACGGTGTTCCGAATCCAGTTGTGCGAGAAACACGGACGCATGGTCCGTGATCAATCGCAGCTGTTCCTCACTCGCCCGCAAGGCCCGCAAGGCCCGCTTACGTTCTTCGCGAAGATGTTTCTCGGCCAAAGCGTGAACGACAGCGGGGCCCAGTCGCGCCAGCCGATCCTTCAGGAGATAATCGTTCGCGCCTTGCTTCATCGCGGCGACTGCAGTTTCTTCGCCGATGGCGCCGGACACGATAATGAAGGGGATATCCAGACCGCTCTCCTGCAACAGCTGAAGCGCCATTGGGGCTTCGAACTGCGGCATGTGATAATCCGAGAGAATGATGTCAAGCGAGCCGTTCAGTTGCGCCAGATATTCGTCCTTGGTGTCGACTCTGTTCCATTCCGCATCGAAGCCGGATCGTCGCAATTCGCGCAGCACGAGCTGGGCGTCCTCCACCATGTCTTCCACGATCAATACACGAATTTTTCGGCGATCAGGAGTTTCAGACATAGTTTCACTTCTTCGGAATTCCTTTCCGAAGCATTTTCAAATGTTGTCGGAGCTGACCGTAATTGTCACTGCCCAGTAGCTCGGCAGAATGCAAATGTTGTGCCAGAAACGGTACTTCAGTGCTCTGTCAGTAAAGGATTACGGGCTCAGCGTCTATCTGTACACCATCGGCGCTTAAGAATAAAGCGGCATTCGCGCATTTTGAGATTTTGCGAGCCAAGGCATTGGTCGATTGTTGACGCCATTAGTCGCAAGCAGGGGGCTTTCATGCAATTTGCAAAACCGCCATCCCGACATTCGCGAGATGCAAATGGCCCGGCAAATTGATTCGCCGTGGCAACCAGCGCCTCTTGAACATGTGCAGCATTACCTTTCGGGCACAGCCTTTGCTAATCGAATGACGTGTCTGGACGTCGGGAACAACGGAAAGCATGAACGCATCACCCTTGGCGATGGCCGCTTCATCGTCATTTCTTGATCAAATCGAAAATTGGATCGCTCCTTATTTAGGGAGTTGGGTGCGGCATGACGTTTTTCCAGGAGTTTCCTGGCTCCAACTCCTGATTAGCCTGGCAGCCGTCATTCTCCTGACCCTGGTTGTCCAATTGCTGGGGCGGATGTTGAAACACACCCTTCGACGCCGGTGCGAAGTTCCTCACGCCGCCAAGTCGTCAGAGCATACCCACCTCGCCTGGCTAGGACATACACTCCAGGCAGTCGTCTCGCCGGCAATGCTCGCGTTGTGGTTTGTTTGTTGTTCAGCATTGTTAACGGCGATATTCGTCTCTCCCCAACCTGAACCGCAGACTTCGGCCCTGGTGCCTCTGTTGAGCTCTTTCAAGAAACTGGGCTGCCTGATCGCGTTCTTTTGGTTCCTCTTCAAGGGCGTCAAGGTCATCGAAAATCGAGTGAAGGAACGCGCCGCTTCGGCGCAGGAGTGGGACAAGGTTTGGGCTTTTCTGGTGGTGCGCGCCCTGCACCTTGCAATGCCGCTGATTGGACTGGTACTGGTTCTCCCCACCTTCGAAATACCTCCCAACTTCGAACAATTTTTTAAACAGTCGACCAGTCTTTTGTTGATCGCCTCTGTGGGTTTTATCGTTTTTCAAATGATACAGGCGACCGAAGAAGCTGTGCTGGCACGGTGCAACGTCAACGTCAAAGACAATCTTGAGATTCGCAAAATCCTGACGCAAGTGCGGGTGCTAAAGCGCATCGCTATCGTTCTGGTCGTGCTTTTCACCACAGCCTCCATGTTGATGGTCTTCGAGTCAGTCAGGCATTTGGGCGCGAGCATGCTCGCCTCGGCTGGGGTTGTCGGGGTGGTCGTCGGCTTCGCGGCCCAACGCAGCATCGCTACCATGGTGGCGGGAGTTCAAATCGCCTTCACTCAGCCGATTCGCATCGACGACGTCGTCATCATCGAGAGTGAATGGGGGCAAATCGAGGAGATCACGTTGACCTATGTCGTGGTGCGAACGTGGGACCTGCGCCGGTTGATTGTTCCCATCAGCTACTTCATCGAAAAGCCTTTCCAGAACTGGACCCGCGTCAGCGCCGATCTCATCGGCAGCGTTTTTCTCTATGTCGATTACTCCACTCCGATAAAACCTTTGCGCGACGAATTGGATCGCATCCTGGATAAATCATCGTTGTGGGATCGCAAAGTGAAAGTGCTGCAAGTCACCGATTCCAAGGAACGCACCCTTGAGCTGCGTGCGCTGGCAAGTGCAGCGAATGCCAGCGCGGCCTGGGATTTGCGCTGCGATATTCGCGAGCAACTCATTTCTTATTTACAGCGCGAGTATCCTGAATGCCTTCCTAGAATGCGCGCTGATATTCTTTCGTTTCCTCCGATTCGAAGTTCACACGACCAACTTCCCGTTCATTCCGAAATGTTTTCAGGATGATTCAATGACCATTTGCACCGCGTTACGCGGAGTTCCGAAGCCGCTTTATGAAACAATTTATTTGCATCCACGGGCATTTTTATCAACCGCCTCGGGAAAATCCCTGGCTTGAGGCGATTGAATTACAGGATTCTGCCTTGCCTTACCACGATTGGAACGAACGGATTACTGCCGGTTGCTACGCGCCCAACGCTTACGCCCGCTTTCTTAATGGAAACGGCAAAATCGAAAGCATTGTCAGCAACTATTCCAAAATCAGCTTCAACTTCGGTCCCACGGTGCTCTCCTGGATGCGCGACAAGGCAGCAGATGTCTATCAAGCAATTGTTCAGGCCGATAAGGACAGCCTCAAACGCTTCTCGGGGCACGGAGCTGCGGTCGCGCAATGCTACAACCACATGATCATGCCCCTCGCCAACGAGCGAGACAAAAGGACACAGGCTCAGTGGGGTATTCGGGATTTTGAAGCGACTTTTGGAAGAGAGCCGGAAGGAATGTGGTTGCCGGAGTGTGCAGCCGATAACGCGACGCTCGAAATACTCGCGGACTTTGGCATCAAATATACAATACTTTCTCCGTTTCAGGCCGATCAGGTGAGGGGTATTGGAGATGAGGCCTGGTCGAGCGTCAATGGTGGCAAAATTGATCCCTCGATGCCGTACCTCGTCAAATTCCCCTCGGGCAAGTCCATCGCTGTGTTTTTTTACGATGCTCCCGTCGCCCAAGCGGTGGCGTTTGAGCGCCTCCTGACGAATGGCGAGAATTTTGCCAATCGCCTGAAAAGCGCCTTTGTTGAAAGTCGCAATCGCGATCAATTGGTGAATATCGCGACGGACGGCGAATCCTATGGGCATCATTTCGAGTACGGAGAAATGGCCCTCGCTTATGCGCTGCATTCGATCGAGAGCAGCCCCAGTTGCGGTCTCACAGTCTATGGCGAATATCTGGCGGAGCATCCACCGACGCACGAAGTGACCATCCATCAGGGCAGTGCCTGGAGTTGCTCGCACGGTGTCGGACGCTGGCAGCGGGATTGTGGCTGCAATTCGGGAGGCTATCCGGGTTGGAATCAGGCGTGGCGTGAACCCCTGCGTAACGCGCTCGATTGGCTGCGTGATGAACTTGCGCCCCGATTCGAATCAAAAGCGGGTGAGTTCTTCAAAGATCCGTGGAAAGCTCGGGATGAATATTTAGCGGTCATCCTGAATCGTGCCCCGGAGAATATTGCCAAATTCTTCGAAGCACTTGCGCGCAAGGAGCTGACTGAGCCAGAAAAACTCGTCGCCATCCGTCTGCTCGAGATGCAACGGCACGCGATGCTCATGTACACCAGTTGCGGATGGTTCTTCGATGAGCTGTCGGGAATCGAAACCGTGCAAGTGATCCAATACGCGGCACGCGCCTTGCAATTGGCGAACGACATCTTTAGCGAAAATCTCGAACCAGCCTTTCTGGAGCGATTGGAGAAAGCCAAAAGCAATTTGCCGGAGCATGGCAACGGACGAAACATTTATGAGAAATTCGTCAAACCAGCGATCATCACTCGCGAAATTGTCGGCGCGCACTTCGCCGTGAGTTCTCTATTTGAGTCTTATCCTGAGGAAGGGAGAATTTACTCCTTTCGTGTCCAACAGGAGGATCGCCAGGTTTTTACGGCCGGGAATGCGCGACTCGCAATCGGTCGCATTCGCGTCACGTTTGAGGTCACGGGATTATCCGACGTATTCAGCTACGGTGTGGTTCATAGCGGCGGCCATAACCTGAACTGCGGAGTGCGTCCGGATGGCAATGAAGCCGAGTATGCGAAAATGCTGGCAGAAACTCGCGAAGCCTTCGAACGAGGCGACTTCGCAGAGCTTATCCGTTGCATGGACGCAAACTTTGGAAGCTCTCATTACACGCTGAAGAATCTCTTCCGCGACGAGCAGCGCAAGGTCCTGAGTGAGATCCTGGCCTCCACGCATGAAGAGATTCGCAATACCTACCGGTTGATCACCGATCGCTACGCCACGCTCATGCGTTTTCTCGCGGATTTGCATGCCCCAGCCCCTCCGGCCCTCCGGATGGCCACGGAGTACGTCCTGAATAGCGAGCTGCGTCGTCAATTTGATTCTGACAAACCTGATTTGGAACGGGTCCGTGCCCTTATTGCTGAATGCGCCTCCAGCAAGGTGGCTTTCGATAGTGAAACTCTCGGTTACGCCTGCAAAGCACGGGTGGATCGGCTGACCGACCTGTTGATGAAGTCGCCAAACGACCTCGATTTGTTGCAGACCACAACTGCTACGGTGATGTTGCTGCGCGAGCTTCCTTTCCAGGCCAATCTTTGGAAGGCGCAGAACAATTATTTCGCGCTGGCACAAACAATTTGGCCCGGTATGCATGGTAACAGCGTCGAAGGTGTCGATACGGCCAGAGAATGGGAAGCACAGTTTCTGAAGTTGGGTGAAGCGCTGGGTTTCGAAATGAAAGTGCCGGAACTGCCACCCGAACCGATCGCGGAGTCGGCTGAACCGGAAATCGCGGCTCGCAAGGAGGAGATGCAACCTGAGTTGATACCGACCGCCTAATCTCCTTCAACAACTCGGCTCTTGAGGAACCATGAGCGATCTGGCATCGCCGAATTCAATGCCCGGGCGGGTGATCCTTTGCCCCATGGCGACTTATCGCCTCCAGTTCAATCGCCTGTTCACTCTTCGCCACGCTCGTGAATTGGTTCCCTATCTGCGCGACTTGGGTATCAGCCACATCTACGCATCACCTCTGCTCAAAGCGTGTCAAGGTAGCACGCACGGCTATGACGTCTGTGACTTCGAGCAACTGAACCCCGAACTCGGCACCGAGGCCGATTTGGAATCGCTGGTGGACAAATTGCATCGGCACAAGATGGGGCTGGTGCTCGATATTGTGCCCAATCACATGGGAGTTGGCACAGCGGAGAATCATTGGTGGTGGGATGTTTTGGAGTTTGGAATGCAAAGCCGTTTTGCGCGCTTCTTTGATATCGATTGGACTCCGCCCGATCCCAGATTTGTCGAAAAGGTAGATCTTCCTGTCCTCGGTCGACGCTATCACGAAGTCTTGGAGCAGGGAGAATTGAAATTGGAGCGTTGCGAGAATGTGCTGCGATTGCGTTATGCGGATCATCAATTTCCGATTAACTCCGGCTCTGTAGCTGCGGTGGGAACCGGCGTCACTACTGAGAAGTTCAATTCCGATCTCGAACTTCTCGACGAATTGATCCAAAAGCAGCACTATCGCCTCACGTTTTGGGAGAACGGAGATTCACAACTGAATTATCGTCGCTTCTTCAGCATTACTTCGCTGGCTGCTTTGCGAATGGAAGATCCTGAAGTCTTTGAAGCCACGCACAAACTTATCGCGAGGTGGGTGAACCGGGGATGGGTAGATGGCCTGAGAGTTGATCATCCGGATGGATTACGCGATCCGGCGGAGTACTTGCAACGGCTTCGGAGACTAGCACCGCGAACGTGGATTATCGTGGAGAAGATCCTGCAACCAAATGAGAACCTGCCCGCTTGGCCGGTAGCGGGAACGACCGGTTACGATTTTTTGAATCGCCTGGGTGGATTGTTTATCGATCCAGCCGGACAGCTGGCGCTGGATCAGCTCTACAGTAAATTCACGTGCGAAACGTTGGATTTCGAAAGGGCGTCACACGACGCAAAGGTCGAGGCTTTGACGACTATGTTCGAGGCTGATGTGGCTTTTCTGACTGAGTTGTTTGTGCAAATCTCTGATCATCGTAGTCAGGCGCAGGATTTCAGACGATCGGAACTACGGGATGGAATCGTGGAACTGATGGCCAGTCTGTCCGTCTATCGCACCTACGTCACTCGCGGTGAAAATACCGTTTCCAAGGTGGATCGTGGACGTGTGCGGGATGGGGCGTCCAGGGCGAAACGCGGTCGGCCTCAATTGTCAGCATTGATCGATGTTATTTCAGACGTGCTGCAACTTCGAGTTTGTGGAGAATTGGAGGAACGCTTTGTGCATCGCTTTCAGCAGTTAAGCGCCGCGACAATGGCAAAAGGAGTCGAAGATACGGTGTTTTACTCGTTTAATCGATTCCCTGTTCTCAATGAGGTGGGTGGCGCGCCTGATCACTTCGGACTTTCCGTGGATGCGTTTCATGCCGCCTGCCGCGAGCAAAACCAGCAATGGCCTCAGTCGATGCTCGCGACTTCAACCCACGACACGAAACGAAGCGAAGATGTCCGGGCGCGCCTTTGCCTGTTGTCCGAAATTCCCGAACTCTGGTCCGATACGGTTCACGAGTTGGCGGCCCTCACCGAGCAATACCGTTACGATAATTTACCAGACCACAACACCGAGTATTTGTTTTATCAAACAATTATCGGGGCATGGCCACCTTCCGAGGGAGCGCGTGTTGTACCCGCGCCGAATAAAAGTTTCATTGAAAGGATCATTGCGTACATGGAAAAAGCCGTGCGCGAGGCGAAGCACCGCACGAATTGGAACCACCCGAACCGCGCATACGAGGATCAGTTAAAGTCTTTTGTCAGGGCCGCTTTGAGCAATGTGGAGTTTGTCAGGAAGATTGAATCATTCGTTCGCAAGCTGGATTTACCGGCCGCGGTTACGTCACTATCGCAAACGCTGATCAAGCTCACAGCGCCCGGCGTACCGGACATTTACCAGGGAACCGAACTCTGGGATCTGAGCCTCGTCGATCCTGATAACCGGCGTCCGGTGGATTATGAAATAAGGAGAAATTGTCTGGATGAAATCAAATCGCTTACGGCAGAAGAAGTATCGCACCGTCACGTCACGGGGACGCCAAAAATGTGGTTGATCCAACATGTGTTGCAATTTCGCCGAGAGCATCCAGAACTTTTCGAGGCGGCCGCAGCGTATCAGGGAATCCATGGCGTCGGAACGAAGGCGGAACATGTCGTTGCCTTTCGGCGTGGCGAACGGTTGATTGTCATCGCACCGCGCTTGAATTATCGGCTTAATCAGGAATGGGCGGACACAGGAATTGAATTAGGGATGGGAACCTGGCAAAATATTCTCACCGGCGAAGAAATCGCGGAATCGACGGTGCTTCTTTCAGCTCTGCTGAGAAAATTTCCCGTGGCTCTCTTGTTCAAAAAGGAAGCGAATTTGTAATGCACACCTTTCGGGTCTGGGCGCCCTTGCCCAAAAAGGTTGAAATCCACTTAGGGAATGAAGTCATTCCTATGATACCCAATTCGGGTGGATGGTGGAGCGTCGAAACCTCAAAGTTCGATGCAGCGCAGGATTACGGCTTTGTTCTCGATGGACGTGGCCCTTTTCCAGATCCACGGTCTGAATTCCAGCCTCACGGAGTCACCGGGCTTTCGCGCGTGGTGAATCACTCAGGATTCGCTTGGGGAGATAGCGGCTGGCAGGCGCCTCCGCTTTCCTCAGCGATTATCTATGAGTTGCACGTGGGCACGTTTTCCACACCAGGAACATTTGAAGGGGTGATCTCCAGACTGGATCATCTGGTTGACCTTGGCGTCACGCATATCGAATTGATGCCGGTGAACGAATTTCCTGGCACACGGGGCTGGGGCTATGACGGTGTCGACCTTTTTGCGCCCCATCATGGTTATGGCGGACCGGACGAACTGAAGCGCCTCGTCGAGGCGTGTCACTTACGAGGACTCGCGGTCATTCTCGATGTCGTCTACAATCACCTCGGCCCATCGGGGAATTATCTGGATAAGTTCGGTCCGTATTTTACCTCGGTTTATTCGACTCCGTGGGGCAAAGCGCTCAATTTCGACGATCATGATTCAGACGAGGTTCGCCGTTTCTTTTGTGACAACGCGCTGATGTGGCTTCGAGACTATCATATTGATGGTCTGCGCCTGGACGCCGTGCACGGTATTCGCGATAGCTCCGCAGTGCATTTCCTGGAGCAACTGGTGACGGAAGTAAAGCGCCTCGAAGCGCAGCTTGGCAGGCACCTGGTATTAATTCCTGAGAGCGACCTCAATGATCCGCGCCTTCTCTGGTCGCGTGAGCACGGCGGCATGGGGCTCCATGCGCAATGGTGCGATGACTTTCACCATGCGCTGCATACGGTGCTGACCGGAGAGAAATCCGGCTACTACGCGGACTTTGGAACTCTGGCTGATCTTGGAAAAGCCCTGACGCAGGGCTTCGTCTATGATGGGCGCTATTCTGCGTATCGGCGCAGGCGGCACGGGCGGTCCTCGGCTGGACTGACGGGACATCGCTTCGTGACCTATTTGCAAAACCACGATCAGGTGGGTAATCGCGCGAAAGGGGATCGAATCGGAGCCGCTCTGAAGCCGGGACGTCTCAAGATCGGCGCAGCATTAACACTGCTTTCGCCCTTTTTACCGATGCTGTTTCAAGGCGAGGAATGGAATGCCTCGACACCATTTCAGTATTTCACTGACCACGAAAGCCCTGATTTGGGAAAGGCTGTCACCGAGGGGCGTCGAAATGAGTTTTGTGCGTTTGGCTGGGACGCCTCAGAAATTCCCGATCCCCAGAGTCCCGCAACGTTTTCCAATTCGAAGCTCAATTGGCCGGAGATCGGTCAACCGGCACACGCAGAGATACTGGAATGGTATAAGGCCCTGATCCGATTGCGCAGGAGCGAATCCGTGTTGATGGATGGAAGACTCGAAAAGGTTCGCACCCGCTTCGACGAAAATGCGCGGTGGTTTGTCATGAAGCGCGGGGCATTCGGCGTGGCTTGCAACCCGGGGACCGAGGCCTGCGGTATTAGGTTTGACGCTTGTTGCGTGGAAATCCTTCTTGCGTCGCAAGCTGGCATCCGAGCGGAAGGTGAGACGGTTATGCTGCCACCTGATTCAGTGGCAGTGATCAAAACTCAGTCTGTTCGCAATGAATCGCAGGAGCGCGTGGCTGATGCAGCACAACAAAAAATCTGAGCGGGAATTCGCCACAGAATACCGCGATGCGTTCGGAAACAGGCATCGCATTTCACCGGCGATCCGTGCTCGTTTTACAGAAGTTCTGCAGCCGGAAAGGTCGACGGCGCACCGTACCGTTGTGCTCGGACGAGGGGAATATCTCAAATTCACCAGGCCGGCAGAATTGATTTACGAAGACGGCACCCGGGTGAATCTCAGTGGCAATTTGCCTCGCGATTTACCTGTCGGTTATCACCAAATTCGGTCACTGGAAACTGGCGCCACAACGCATCTGTTGGTTAAGCCGGATGCCTGTTATTTGCCGGATGACTTACGTATGTGGGGCTGGGCGGTGCAGCTCTATGCCTTGAGATCCAGGCGCAGTTGGGGAATGGGTGATTTGGCCGATTTGCGCAATTTCTCGAGGTTTGCGGAGGAGCAAGGCGCAGGCTTAGTTATCCTGAATCCGACGAATGCCACGAAGCCGTTATCGCTTCAAGAGCCAAGCCCATATTTTCCCAGCAGCCGGCTCTTCCGTAATCCACTCTATCTGCGCATTGAAGAAGTTCCCGGTGCGAATCGACATCGCGCCGTTCTCGCGAGGGCGCAACGACAGGGGCGCGCCCTGAATGAGGTTCGATTAATCGATCGAAATCGCATCTTCCAATTGAAAATGCGCATCCTGCATCGCATTTGGAAAGCGTCCACGCCGGCGGCTTCATTTGAAAAGTATTGTCAGGAGGAAGGCGAAACTCTCACTCGATTTGCGACGTACTGCGCCCTGGCAGAATTTCATGAGAGGGGTTGGTCGCGCTGGCCGGTACGATTTCAACATCCGGACAATGCTGCAGTCAGGGATTTTCGTGAAAAATATCGCGATCGCATACGTTTTCATCAATGGCTGCAATGGTTGTTGCGGCAGCAGTTCCGGGAGGCATCGGTGCATGCCTGGTTGATCCAGGATTTGCCGGTGGGATTTGATCCCGATGGCGCGGACGCCTGGATGTGGCAGGATTTCCTGGCTCTGAACATGAGTGTAGGGGCGCCTCCGGATGCCTATAATACACTCGGCCAGGATTGGGGACTTCCGCCGTTCATTCCACATCGATTGCATAGCTCGGGATTTGCGCCGTTTCGGGAAACGGTCCGCGCAGCGATGCAGGATGCACGTGGTCTCCGTATCGACCACGTGCTGGGATTGTTCCGTCAGTTTTGGATTCCGAAAGGTTGCTCAGCCCAGGAGGGAACTTACGTGCGATTTCCAACCGAGGAGCTATTTGCCGTGTTGGCCATCGAGAGTCAGCGAGCCAAAACCATCGTCGTGGGGGAGAATCTCGGTACTGTCACGCCTGAAGTGGTACCCAGGATGAATCAAGACCGCATGCTGGCTTATCATTTGTTTTGGTTTGAGAATAAGGCGCCCGAAAGCTATTCACGCGATGCGCTGGCTGTGCTCACAACGCATGACTTGTTTACGATGGCTGGCCTCTGGTCCGGGGCTGACCTCGTAACTCAGGAAAAATTGCGACTCAATCCGAATGTCGATGGCACACGGCAAGTCCTCGCTAAATTCAAAAATGATTTTGCACTCGATAAGAGGGCCACGGCCATCGATGCCGCTCGGTGTGCCTATGAACGACTCGCAAAGTCTCCCAGTCGTCTCGTTGCGGCGACGCTCGAAGATGCTATGGGAGTTGAAGAGCGGCCGAACATTCCAGGGGTCACAGCGGGTTATCCTAATTGGTCGCTTGCATTGCCAATGACGCTCGAACAAATCCGCCGTAACGCTTCTGTGAGAAAGCTCTCCCAAATCATGGCTCGCGCGAGGAAACGCCCGGATCGCAGGCTTCAGCCTGCATCAAGGTAGCTTTTCTGGGCGTGTAATTATTCAGGCAACGCCTCGAGCTTCGGCAACTTTTGCTTCAGCGACAGCACCGGCGCAAACAGATCACCCAGCCTACCGACTCTCTTCAGGACCGCATCTGATTCGAAAGTGAGGGCTTTTGCGTTTTTCCTTTTGACTGCTGAGTTCAATTCATCCCAGGTCACGGGGGTCGAAACCGTGGGATGCTCTTTTGCGCGCAGCGAATAAGCGCAGATTGTCGTTTTATGGTCGTCGTTTTGGCTCCAATCGACAAACACCTTTCCGCGCCGCAACGCCTTTTGCATTTTGGAAACTACTTTATCAGGCGTCTGGCGTTCCAGCATTTGGGCTACTGCCAATGCAAACGCCTTGGTCTTGTCATAGGTGGTGGACGTGTTTAGCGGGACGTAAACTTGAAGCCCTTTGGAGCCGGAGGTCTTGGGAAAACACTCGAGTTTGAGGGAATCGAACAATTCCTTAAGCCGCAGGCCGACCTGCGCACATTGGATGATATCGGCGGGAGGGCCGGGATCCAAATCGAAAGCCAGAGTCGTGGGGCGGAGAATGGCCGGGGCTTTATGGAGAAACAAATGCAGTTCCAAATCGGCGAGGTTTGCTGCCCACACCAGCGCCGGCAGTCCGTTGAGCACGCAATAGTTGATTTCTCCCCCTGCATCCTTTGGCACTTTAGTGGTCTTGATCCAGTCCGGCCGATGTGACGGGCATTGCTTTTCATAGAAGAAAAATCCCTCAACGCCCTCGGGGTAACGCTTGAGTGTGATGGGCCGGTCCTTCAAATGGGGCAGGAGGACGCTGGAGACGCGCACATAGTAATCGATCACATCGCCCTTGGTGAAGCCGACCTTGGGATAAAGCACCTTATCGAGGTTCGAGACCGCCACCGAAGTGCCTTCGACCTCCAGTTGTGATTTTATGCTCATGCTTTCACAGGACGTTCGTGGTTCACATCCTTAGCTGATTTATCTTCTCGCAATCCGAGAAATACGGGCTGACGCAGCTTTTCGTCACGAGTCCATTCACCAAACTTGATTTGGCACACCAATTCCGGTCGGACCCAATGGCAGCGCTTCATGACGGTGGGCGTGATTCCCTGCCCGTAGCGCCCCGGGCGCTTTTCGGGAAGATTTGCAAAGGGACATTTTTCGGCGGCCAGCTGTTTGAATTGCCGATGCAAATCCCGCAACAGAGTCTGGTTGAATCCGGTGCCCACTTTTCCGCAGAAATTTAGTTTACCCTTGGCGTAAATCCCCACGAGCAACGCGCCGAAGTGCAAACGACTGCCCTCGGGATTTGTGTAGCCGCCGATTACAAATTCCTGTTCCTGATGCAACTTAAGCTTGATCCATGCGCCGCTGCGCCGGCCGGATTCATAGGTGGAATCCTGCTGCTTGCCAATCAACCCTTCCAATCCAAGCTTCCGGGCTTGCTTCAGGAGTTTCTGTGCGTTGTTACCGACTCCCGCCGAAAAACGCACGATGCCTTGAGCTTTGGAAAGAGTTTTCTCCAGCATTGCCTTGCGCTCCATTAGCGGCCGCTGGCGCAGGTCTTTACCATTCAGTTTCAGGAGATCAAAGGCGTAATAGAATATCGGTGGCCGTTCCGGGACCATGTCGGACGTCTGTAACAACTGAAACGACGATCGGCCTTTGCTATCCATGGCAACGATTTCGCCATCGATGATCGTGTCGCTGAGCGCCAGGTCCTCCAGCGCATCGCGCACTTCGGGAAAGCGCTCCGCAAAGTCCTTTTCATTTCGCGATAGCAGGTGAACGTCGCCGCCATTGATGAATGCCAGGGCCCGGTACCCATCGAATTTGATCTCGTATACCCAATCTCCTTTGGGAGGTGCGTCCATCAGGCGTGCTTTCATCGGTTCAACAAATTGCGGCGGCGGCGCTTTGGCTGGCCGAGTCGCGCGCAAACGCTGTAGAAAGCGTTTCGGCTTTGTGGTCGTCTCTCGCGACTGCCATACGCGGTCGGATTCGCCTAATTGTTTCATCGATTTACCGGAAGCGGCGGAAGTATCATCCATTTTCTTCGAAACAGGGCGCATTCCTTCGCTACCCTTGATCAGGAGCCATTGCTTTTGATCGTGGAGGCGCACCAGATACCATTCGCCGTTCAGTTTTTGGCCGTGGAGAACAAAATGCAGTTTGCCACCGTTAAGCTCTTTGGCTGGATGCTTGCTGAGTGCCTCAAAGGTGCCTTTGTCCCAGACCATGACGGTACCGCCACCGTATTGGCCCTTGGGAATTGTCCCTTCAAAATCGATATAAGAAACCGGGTGATCCTCTACCTGCACAGCGAGTCGTTTCTCACCTTTCGCATAAGGAACGCCTTTGGGCACGGCCCAGGACTTCAACGTGCCATCCATTTCCAGTCTGAAATCGTAATGCAATCGAGTTGCCGCGTGCTTTTGTATTACGAAGCGATGACCTTTTCTCGCGGGGACTTTTGCCGGTGGCTCGGCGGTCACCTCAAAATTGCGTTTTCGGGTATATTCTTTGAGCGACACGGTGAGCCCTTCCATTTACGCAGCCTTTTTATGATGCACTTTATGCCGTGTTTTTGGTGCGGGCTTGCCTCCCTGAGTTTCCTTGATGCTCTGTTGCAAGACTGAAACCAGGTCCACGACGTTGGAAGGCTTATGCTTTTTCCTCGGCGCGGGCAATTCCTCACCGCCATGCTCGACCTTTTCCTGGATCATTTTTTCCACAGCCTCACGGTAGTCATCCTTATACTTCTCTGGCTCCCATTTTGCGGTCATACTTTCCACCAGCTTTTTGGCCATGCTGACCTCAGCTGAGGAATTACCGCGATCCGCAGGCCCCTTGAATTCGGAGGCATCAATCAGTTCATCCGGGAAATGCATTAACTCCAGCATCAGGCCGCCCTTTTGCGGTTTGATTGCGGCGAGGTGCTGGCGCGACTTGATGACCACTTTGGCAATCGCAATTTTGCCTGATTCAGTCAGAACGTCGCGTAATAACACATACGCTTTATCCCCACCTTTCTCGGACTGCATGTAGTAGGGCTTGTGGAAGAGCAGGGGATCGACATCCTCCACAGCGACGAAGTTCAGAATGTCGACCGTCTGGGTCGCCTCAATATCCACCCGAGCGAAATCCGCTTCTTTTAGCACGACGTACTTCCCTTTTTCATATTCGTAACCTTTAACAATTTCGTCCCAAGGGACTTCCTTGCCATCAGCTTCGGCCACGCGTTTGTAGTTTACGGGGCTGAGATCACTCCCCCGCAATAAGCGAAATTTCAACTCTTCCCGGCGCGTTGCGGGATAGAGAGCAATGGGTATGGTGACCAAACCAAAACTGATAGCGCCTTTCCAGATTGCAGCCATATAGGTCCTTTGATTGAGCGTTAACTAATCTTTCACGGCTTCCTTCAGGAGATTGTAGGCCTTTACACTGTTGCCTGATTCGAGACTCTTGAGTGCGCCGCGAACCTGTCGTTTGAGGTTCGCGAGCGTTAATGAGTCAACAGGCTTTTCCTGCCTGGGAAGCTGCGCGGGGAATTCGACAATTTTGGTTTTGCCAGGCAGTGAAGGCTTGGATACGCGAGGAGGTTTTACAACCCTCGCCCGGAACTTTTTTCCAGGATCGAGCAAATCATACTTGATTCCGACGACATGCTGTTCTTCAAAGCGGCTAACGGACTTTGGAAAGATCAACACTTGGCTCGCGTCCTTTTTCACAAAACCCACCGTTCCGTAATCTGCTTTGGCGCCCAATATTGTTTGATGAACCGTCACCACGCGGTGATCCTTCATGGCGCGTTTCAGGACAGAATCCCGGTCTGGATCACTCAACAACAGGTGCGGCTCGGGCCTGCCGGCAATCTCTACCAACTTGGAAAAACGCACCGTTTTCATGCTTACGCGGTAACTTCCTTGTCTGATGGAAAGCCGTGCTGTTTGCGTCCCTCGGCGCCATCGAAGTAAAGGCTTACCTTGTATAGCTCGAACCTTCCATCATGCGAATGTGGGGCGCACTTCTTCCGAAAGGCGAGCTTCTGAGCCCTGGACATGGGCACGAAGTTTTGGGCGATCTTTAGATTCTTGCGCATCACCGCCAATGAATCCATGCCGCTCACGGTGGTGGCTACCGGCAGGCTCATAGCGTAGCGCAACGTATCTTCCGCCGTCACGATCCCCTTTTTTACGGCGGCGGCCGTGCCGTTGAAACTCTTCATGCCAATGGGAGCGATGTTAAGCTTGAGTAGCACGGGAAGCACCTCCCGTTCGAAGCTGCGGAAATTCGCGTCAAATCCCGAAAGGGGCATCTGCACGGAGTCAAAGGGAAATCCGCGATTCAGCATATCGAGATGAAGCGCTGGAGACTTGTGGCCCGTGAAGCCAATGAAACGCACTTTTCCCTGGTCGCGTGCCTTTAGCAACGCCTCCACAGCGCCTCCGGGCGCGAAATGCAGCTCAGGATCATTCTCAAAGACGACTTCATGAATCTGCCAAAGATCGAGGTGATCGGTGTTCAATCGGCGCAGGGACTCTTCGAGTTGTCGCATCGCGACTTTCTTATCGCGTCCGTGCGAGCAAAGCTTAGTCATCAAAAATACCTTGTCGCGCCGGCCTTTTAGCGCTTCCCCCATGAGCTTTTCCGCACGCCCTTCCTGGTAGTCCCACGCGTTGTCCATGAAAGTGATGCCATTGTCCACGGCCTCGTGGAGGATGCGGATGGATTCGCTTTTGGTTTTCGCCGATGCAAAAGAATATCCTCCGAGACCCAGCGCCGAAACAATTTCACCTGTCCGGCCAAATTCGCGCCGTGGCACTTCACCTTTTGCTGCGAGATTGACCTGGGGTGGAAGATCTCCGCCAGCGTTATCGATCAGAAATGGGCTTGAGGGCTTTTTCATTAGAATACAGCGAGAGATTTAAGGATTTCTTAAAGAGCTAATAATCGCGAAGACGAGAGCTGCCACCAATGTGCATGGCCGAATGCTCCCAAGTGTTGTCCGAACGTTCCCAGGAGTGAACCGCGTCACTGAACTCTTCAATAACCTTTTTGTTGAAATGAAGGAGGTCCTCAGGATAGCGGCTGGTGACAAGGCCTTGATCGGAAACGACCCGTTGATCCAGCCAGTATGCACCGGCGTTTACGAGATCCATCCGGATCGATGGATTGGAGGTCATGGTCCGGCCTTCGGCCAATCCGGCGTCGATGAGTATTTGCGGGCCATGACAAATGGCCGCAACGGGTTTGCCTGCTTCAAAGAAGGCGCGCACAAAGGTCAGCGCCTTTTGCAGCGTGCGCAACTTATTGGGACTGAGAATTCCCCCGGGTAGCAGGAGAGCATCAAAATTTTCGGAACGCGCCTGGTCCAATTTGACGTCGACGGTGAAGACGTCATCGTAGTGCCCGTTGTTCCAGCCTTTTACCGCGGCGACTTCCGGCGATACGATTTGGGTCACGGCGCCGACTTCTTCGAGCGCGGCGCGGGGGATTTCCAATTCACTTTGTTCAAAGCCATCCGCGACGAGGATGGCCACCTTGTGATTGAGGAGGGCTTGCATAACGCATACAGCTTGAATTTTGCGATGGCAAACCGACGCCTGTGGCATCCGGTAAGGACAATTGTGCGCAAAACCCAGCGGGCCGTGCGCCGGCTCACCGTCTGATTCCTAAAAAGCTTTAAATATGCCACCTATCAGGTGGCACGGTGGGGTGAAATCAAAGGCAGAAGCAGGCTTGCACCTTGCAATGCTTGATTTGGCAACGATGGGAAAAATTAACGAACTGCGGTCTCGCTGGGGAGCGAAAGGTCCGGCGTCACCGCCGCGATTGCTTCAGGCAATGGTTGGGTGATTGGGGTCTTAAGCAGATTATTAACGCAAGAGACATCGTTCACTACGAAGGGACGTCCTTTGCAGTCACCAACCTGTAGCCGCTCGAAATGATTACCGGTGCATTCCGTGCCGGGAAGGAAGGTCCAGATGTCGTTGGCATGCTCCGCAGTCTGGGCGATGAAAATACCGTGATTGCGACTGCCACGCACAGTGACGTCCTTAAACAAGTTGTCTTTCGAATGGCGCATAAAGACACCCAGGTCGTTGCGGGTCAGCACGGCACGGCTGATTTGGTTGCGGTTGAAGGCAAGATCAAGGGAAATTCCGGCAGCGACGTTGTCGTGCAAGTACAGGTCCGTAAAGACACTCTCTTCAGTCTGATAACATGCCAATCCGTCAAATTCGCTATCAAACGCGGTAAAGCCGCGGACGGTGAGACGTCGTACATCTGCGGCGGTCACCATTCCGCCTGAGCGGCAGTGTCCGCAAGCAACGTTTTCCACCAGCGTGTCCTTCACATTCCAGACGTTGACGCCGTTGTTATTGAGCTGTGATCCATCAACCGCCGCACGCCACAGTTCAACGTCCTGATGTTTGCGATTTCCATCGATGAACAAGTGGGACAGCTTCAAATTGACGGTTGGCCGGGCGGGCGACTCGATCGCTGCGCCCAGAACGATTACTGGGCAATTCGCTTTGTCGGCCAGGAAGAGAATGGTTTTCGGTCCTGCTCCGCGAAGAGATTGATTATCGCGCCGCAGGAAAATGGGTTTGTTCACCACATAGGTTCCGGCAGAGAGAAGGACTTCGCCCCCTTCGGCAGGCAATTGATCCAAGGCTTTTTGAATTTCCTCACCCTTCCCTCCGGAAGGCACCGTGATGCGCACCGGGGATGCTGCGAGAATCCCAGAGGAGCTGAAGGCGAACGCCAAACAGAAAAGCGTGGAGAAGAAGTTGAGCTTAGTCGCGGGCGATTTTCGATTTGTCATGTGTTCGCGCGTAATAAGCCATAAATAATTTCCATTGCAAGGGAGGGGCGAAGAATTTCTTCGGAAAATTTGCCATGCAAAATGCACTGCAAAACCAGCGATAGCCCGACGCGAGAGGGCGGGAAATGGCCTTCGTTTTAGGCTGCTATAGTAAGCGCAATTCGGTGCTTTTGCGTGAGAGCGGCGACCTGATCCTGTTCCAAAACCAAGGTCTTTCCCGGTTCCATAGCCAGCACGGAAATTCTGGCTGAGGCGCAGGTTTCAATCGTCTTTGCACCAATGCACGGGATGTCAAATCGCAGGTCATGTTTCTCCTTGGCCACTTTCACAGCAACCGCGCCGCCGTCCTTGCCGGCGAGTTCGCCACCGCGCAGCAGGCACTTGTCAGTCCCTTCAAAACCTTCGACTGCGAGAGTGGTGCCGTTCTTGACTATCACAAGCTGGCCGATTTCCAGGCGGGAAATTTCCTTGGCGATGCGAAATCCAAACTGGACGTCTGCTTGCTGCTCCTCGCTCAGGCGCGGACCAAGATGAAATCCCGCAACTGGCATCAAGGGTTTGAGCCAGGGGGTAGCCTCGATTAAGTCGACTCCGTCTTTCTTCAACTCATCGGCAATGGCGCCGAACACGGTGTGGGCATTCTTTTCCTTTAACTTCAATAGCATCGTCATTGCGCGTAAATCGGGACGAAGATCGAAGAGATTTTTGGGTGCAATTTGGCCCACCATGACGCAGCGGGTGACGTCGCGCTCGGTGAAAGCCGAAATCATTTTCGAAAGCTGACCCACGCGCAGCCAAACGATTTCGTCCACGAGGTTTGCCAGGGCGGGATCCGTCTCTCCTTCAAAGGCGACGGCGGCGAGTCGCTTTACGCCCATGCTGCGCGCCTGTTTGGCGAGGATCAGCGGGAGCGAGCGATTGCCCGCAATTATTCCCAGGGATTCGTTTGGATCAGCCATCGTTGCGAGACGATAGCGGGAAGGGGACGCAATTCGCAATGCGATTGTGCCGAATCAGGCGGCGACCGGCGTGTAGGGAGGAGCTTCATTACGCGCGGTCCAGAAGATCTCCGTCTCCTGAATGGCCTCGATGAATTCCTTGAAGTCCACTGGTTTGATCACGTAGGCATTGACGCCTAACTGATAGCTGGCGACGACGTCATTCTCCTCGCAAGAGGAAGTCAGCATCACGATCGGAATAGTTTTCAAGTTGGGATCCGATTTAACCTGGCGCAACACCTCGAGACCATCGACGCAAGGCATCTTGAGATCGAGAAAGATAATGTCGGGATTGTGATGGGTGCGTGACTCCGACGGGCCGCGGTAGTAGAGATAATCCAGCGCCTCAGCGCCATCGTGAACGATGTGGACTTCGTGGTGATGATTTTGCCGGGACAAAGCCATCAACACGAGCTGGATGTCATTGTCATTGTCATCCGCCAGCAGGATTGTTTTTGTCTTGTCCATCGTTACCTCCCTTATTGGTTGGCAGTGAGAAAAAGAACGTTGCACCCTCGTTCACTTTGGCTTCGGCCCACGTCCGGCCGCCGTGCCGCGCAATAATCCGGCGGACATTCGCCAATCCGATCCCGGTGCCCTCAAAATCCGAAGCGCGGTGCAAGCGTTGAAAAACGCCAAAGAGTTTATCGACATACTTCATATCGAACCCGACGCCGTTATCGCGAACGTAAAACACCACTTCATTGCCATCCGTGCGCGATCCGATTTCAATCCGTGCCTTATCGCGACGACGGGTGTACTTGAGCGCGTTAGCCAGTAAATTAACCAGCGCATGCCGCAGCATTCCGGGATCGCCCCACACTTCCTGGAGCGGTTGCACGTTCCATTCGATCGAGCGGCCTTCGGCATCGTGGCGGAGATCGTTGATGGCCGCTTTGACGAGATTGTCGAGATTGATCGGAACTTTATGCATTTCCACGCGGCCCATGCGCGAAAACTCCAGCAGGTCGTCGATGAGGTTGCCCATCTGCCTCGCTGAATCGGAGATCGTCTGGATCAGGCGCCGATCGTCTTCAGTGAGATGTTCTTCCGCCTGTGACTGGAGCATCTCGACAAAGCCGTTGATGTGGCGCAACGGAGCTCGCAAGTCATGCGAGACGGAATAGCTGAACGCTTCGAGTTCCTTGTTGGCGGCTTCCAGTTGTGCTGTGCGCTCGATTACCCGGTTCTCCAGGTCTGCATTCAGGCGATTGATCTCGTCTTCAGCTTCCTTGCGCTTGGTGATGTCACGATGAAATTTTGAGTACCCGTAGAGTTCTCCAGCTTCATTGCGAAGTGCGGTCACCAGGACGCTGGCGAAATACCGCGAACCATCTTTCCGCACGCGCCAATCTTCTTCCTTGTATTGTCCTTCGGCAGTGGCGAGAGCGAGGACTTTCTCCGGCTTTCCGGCGCGAATATATTCCTCGGGATAGAAGCGCGAGAAATGTTGGCCAAGAATTTCGTCGTCCTTGTAGCCCTCGATGCGTTCAGCGCCAGCGTTCCACGTGGCCACATGCCCTTGAGGATCGAGCAAGTAAATCGCGTAGTCCTCCACGTTGTCGACGAGCATGCGGTACTGGCGTTCGCTTTTGCGCAAGGCTTCGACTGATTTCTTCCGCTCAGTGATATCGCGAATGAAACTGGTGTAGAGTGGAGTGTTTTCGGCGGAACTGCGGGTGATCGCCAGTTCGGCCTGGAACTCGCTGCCGTCGGCTCGCATGACCGTGATATCGATGGGCCGCCCGAGCAGTGTGCTCGCTCCAGTCATCAAATATTCCGCCAGGCTATTGCGGTAAGTGGCGCGCAGGGCAGGGGGAATGATCAATTGATCGAGGTGCGCCCCCAAAGCCACTTCGCGCGAGTATCCAAAGATGCTTTCTGCAGAATGATTCCATTCCCGCACTATTCCCTCGTGGTCCATCGTGATAATGGCATCCATCGCGGTATCCAGGATCGCGGCCTTGCGCGACTCGCTTTTCTTCAATGCCTCAAGGTTTTCTTTGCGCTCGGAGATATCACGAATGAAGCCCGTGAACATGGGCGGGTCGGTATTGGGAATGGGATTGATCGACACCTCGACGGGAAAAATCGTGCCGTCCACTCGCTTAGCAGCGAGTTCCACACGATGCCCGAGGATCGGACCGTCACCTGTATTGAGGAAGTGCTCCAGGCCACGCCGATGGCTCTCCTGAAGAATCGTCGGAATAATCATATCGGCCATGTCCTGACCCATCGCTTGTTTGCGCGAGTAACCGAACATTTTCTCGGCGGCAGGGTTCCACTCCTGGATTTTGCCTTTGCCGTCCATTGACACAATGGCGTCGAGAGCGGTGTCGAGGATGGCGGCTTTGCGTTCCTCGCTTTTCTGCAAGGCGCTTTCGGACTGTTTGCGCTCGGTGATGTCGCGCGTGACGTGGGCGAAGCCACGCAGATGACCGGCGTCATCGCGCAGTGCTGAAATGGTTACATGCGCCCAGAACTGCGACGAATTCTTGCGCACGCGCCAGCCCTCTTCCTCGAAACGACCATCCTTGAGGGCAACATTAAGCGCTTGAGCCGGCTTGCCGGCAGTGATATCCGCCCGGGGATAGAACCAGGAGAAATGTTGGCCGAGAATTTCCTCAGGTTGATAGCCTTCGATCGTTTCTGCGCCAGAATTCCAGGTCGCGATATTGCCGTTGGTATCGAGCATGAAAATTGCGTAATCCTTGACGCCTTCCACCAGCATGCGAAAGCGCGCTTCGCTTTCGCGTAATTCCTCCTCGGCCTGCTTGCGGCGGGTGCGTTCTTCTGAAACGCGCAACGCCCTTTGGACTGCCGGGACAAGGTTCGTGGAGAGACGCTGCTTGAGAACGTAATCGGTGGCGCCTTTTTCGAAGGTCTGGATCGCCATCTCCTCTCCCAATGTTCCAGTCACAAAGATGAACGGGACCTCCGGACATTGCTCATGCGCGATGGTGAGTGCCGTAAAGCCATCGAATTCCGCGAGGCCGTGATCGGAGAGTATGAGATCAGGCGGATGCTGCTTGAGCTCGCGCTCGAATGATTCGCGATCTTCCACGCGCGTAGAATTGAAAGTGAGGCCGCTCTTGCGCAGTTCGTGATTAATCAGCACGACGTCGGAGGGAACATCTTCAAGAATCAATACATGCAATTCGTTCTTCACTCTGTTTGTTTCTCTCATTTTCGCCCATCGCCACTGTGGCGATCCTGTCAAAGCATATCGTTCTCCCTCGATCGCAAATAGTAGGTGAATACCTGCCTTAAGAAGTTTTGTAACCCGATTGCCTTTCCAGCACAGTGGGATCCGAAGCTTGGAATTCACGTGACTTGAAGTCGCGGC
>JADMIO011575577.1_pt1 | contig 68083 bp, 62 predicted proteins | sample 8958161 | NCBI WGS metagenome assembly JADMIO01 (sample SAMN16585339, study PRJNA669376) | soil metagenome | isolation source: Crop rotation soil | place: USA: Cullars Rotation, Alabama | collected 2011 | reverse complement strand
GCCGCGACTTCAAGTCACGTGAATTCCAAGCTTCGGATCCCACTGTGCTGGAAAGGGCACCATTGAGAAGATGGACGGGCACATTGAGGCGGACGAAACCTATGTCGGCGGCAAGGCTGCGAACCGGCACAAGGGCGATCCAAGAACGGCCCCGGCACGGATGGCAAGGTCGCGGTCGTCGGTGCCGTCCAGCGCGAGGGCAAGGCGGTTGCGGCGGTTATTCAGCGCGCCGACACCCGCACCCTGGACAGCTTCGTTCACGCTTATGTGCAGCCCAAGGCTCGCGTCTCAACGGATGAGCACAGCGGCTATCGGCACCTTGGCCGCACGTTCGATCACGGCGTCGTCCGCCACAGCGCTGGCGAATATGCGCGCGACGATCACCACACCAATTCGATTGAAGGATTTTGGGCACTGCTAAAGCGTTCGATCAAGGGCACCTATATCAGCGTTGAGCCGTTCCACCTTGGCCGGTACGTTGACGAGCATTGTTTCCGCTTCAACGCGCGCAAGGGCACGGACAGCGACCGCTTCGCCGCCGCCCTGTTCGGCATCACAGGTCGCCGGTTGACCTACAAGGAGCTTACCCGGAATGGAGCCATCGCCAGCGCAGCATGAAGGAACCGCCAAGGCCGCGGAAAGAGAGATCGGGCCGGGATCATTGACTAGGTTCCGAAAGCTCGCGTCACGGTTGTTTGGGGTGGATCCGAAAGCGTTCGCGGAAGCGCGCGCAAGAGACGAGGCCGAGCGCCGCGCCAAACGTGGTCGGTGACTCTCTATCGCGGGCGCTGGACGTGGAAGCGTCGGAAGGCGAGACGCTAAAGGTCGTATTTCTTTTCATCTTCCGGCTCGACGCCAACCAATGCGAAAAATTCAATCGCCGCTTGTAGCTTCGGCAAGAACGCCTTCGCCGCAGCCGGCGATACAGTGCTGCCGACGAGGGTCAGTCTCCCGCTGCTGATCTCGAAGTCGAGGGGTGCATCCTTGTCGTTGAGAGCAGCTAGCAGCTCCGCATTCCGTGTCGGCGCCATTGGGATTGCTTCGATCACGTCCTCGTCCTCCTCCTCATCGGAAGGAGAATCTGCGTCGTCGGGCGCGCCATGCCCATAACTTTCGGAAACCCCGGCATCGGCTAAAAAGCGGTTTGTCTCTCTATAACTGCGCAGCACCGCCGGGATCGCGGAATCAGTGAACCCCTCTTTAATCAAGAACGAGGTAATGGTGCGCTCGGACGGGTCGTCGAAGCTGTCGCGGATGCGCCGGAACAGCGATGGCGACGTACCAGCCTTGGCGATCGCATCCCGCTTTTCTCCTTCGTCGCTCCAGTGCAGGATCGACACCGCGTTTTTCGAGACGCGGATTTGGCCCTTACCGACCTTCTCGATGAGCCCATACTGGCTAAGGGCGCCCATCAGTTTCAACGTGCGACCAGTTAGACCAGTGTAGCCCATATGTTTAGCCGCCACCTCCTTGTCGATGGCATTCTGGCGATCTTCCCTGAATATTTTACCAACTAGATCAATGGCTTGACCTAATGGCACTGTCGGGAAATTCGGGCTTCTCATTTTCCCCACGGCGGCTCTCCTGTTAGTTCCGTAAGCCATCTAGGCCACAAGCCGGAAAATTACAAGAGAACGAAACGTGGCCTTGGCTGAAAACGCTTGCCGTAGGCCACGAGCATCCTTATACGCCGGAGTCGCGGGCGATGACCCGCCGTCCAATGGAGGCGCCAGTGTGATAGCTAGGGGATAGCGGCGACCAGAGCCGCATATGAGAAGGGCGACCCGAGGGCCGCCCAACCCAGTGACCTACCCCAAGAGACGTTGTGCGCCTTCGGAGCGGGATCGCCGTCAGAAGCTTCCCATTCGCATATTCGGACTCGCGGGGCAACCTTTGGAGATGCTGCCATGACGTTCGTCCGCAGCTATCGCCGCGCCGTGCGCCGGGGCCTGCCCCGCGTCGTTCGCGTCCGGCCCTACGTCCGCCGCCGGTAATCCGGCCTAGGATTCGCCGCCCATAAGGGCATCCAGATCAACCACTGGGGGTCGCTTCGGCGGCCCCTCTTTTTGGGCGACCAGGAGGGCGTAGCGCGGCTTTCCTGTGGACAAGGTGCAGATCACCTTGACTCTTCGAGTGAATTTGATTCAGGCTTCCCGGTGGTAGCCGTGCTGCCGCCTTTTCCTCTCCGCACCCCGAGGCCTCTTGATACGGCCCGAGGGGCACGGGGCTCCTCGGAGATCGGGCTTACCCCCGAATGTGGAAAGGTGGTGTACTATGCGGGTCTTCGTGCGCGCATACCGCCGCTGGCGCTACGGACGGGAGGAGCATGTCCGTGCTCACTCCCGCCGTTGGCCCCAGTATTCGTTTAACTTCTAACCGAGTGTGACGACTAGGCAGCGCGGCTACTACCGCTGCTGGTGCGGCGCTTTGTAAGACGTTTCCAACAGGCCAGTCAACAGCATATAAAGACATCTTTATGTGTGCAAACAGGGTGCCGAAACCACCTTGCCCGGCGCTCGCGCGTCGGGATGTTTCACGTGAACCCGTGTCTCATCGAAGTGTTCCACGATCCTGCAGAGCGTGCAATACCCTTGACGGGTTACTGAGTGAAGTATATTAGTCCCTTGTGGGGAGGGGGAGGGGTAGGGGTGGGGTGCGGGCCCTTAGGCCCGCGCGCGGCAAAGCCGCGACCCCCCCTCTCCAACCTCTCCCCCCCAAGGGGGGAGAGGCTTCCTGCCTCTAACCCTCCGGCCGGCCGCTGGCGTCGAAGCGCAGCGCCTGCGGGACCTCGACCGCCGGCTGGCGGCCGCCGCCGGCGAGGGCGGCGTCGAGGTTGAAGACGAAGGCGAGCACGGTCGCCACCGCCATATAGAGGTCCTCGCGGATCGGGTGGCCGACCTTGCTCGTATAATAAAGCGCGCGGGTGAGCTCCGGGTAGGAGAGCATCGGCACCTCATGTTCGGCGGCGAGCGCGCGGATCGCCTCGGCGGTGACGCCGCGGCCGCGCGCGACCACGGCCGGCGCCGCGTCGACGCCCGGCCGGTAGCGGAGCGCGACCGCGAAATGGGTCGGGTTGGTGAGCACGACCGTGGCTTCGGCGATCGCGCCGCGGGCCGAGTTGCGCGCGACCTCGTACTGGCGGCGGCGGATCGCGGCCTTGAGCTCGGGCGAGCCTTCGGTCTGCTTGTGCTCGTCCTTGGCCTCCTGCTTGGTCATCTTGAGCCGCTGCAGGCGCTGGTAGATCTGCGCCGGCACGTCGATCGCGGCGATCAAAGCGAGCGCCCCCGCCATCACCAGCACCGCCAGGATGAAGCTGTTCCCGATGCCGCCCAGAGCGGGGCGGATGTCCTCGGCCCCGAGCCCGATCATCGCGCGGGTCTGGCCGAGCACCAGCCAGAGGCCGATCCCGCCGAGCAGCAGCACCTTGGCGATCGACTTGCCGAGCTCGATCAGCCCCTGCACCCCGAAGATGCGCTTCATCCCCGAAAGCGGGTTGAGCTTGCCGCCCTTGAAGCCGAACGCGCCGGCGCGAAAGCCGAGCGAGCCGAGCAGGGCCGGCGCTCCGACCGCCGCGACGAGAGTGAGCGCGAACAGGCCGAGCAACGGGATGGCGACGATCCCGAGCAGCCGCAGCATCGCGCGGCCGGGATCGAAATTGGCGATGTCGCCGGAATCGAAGCTCAGGCCCTGGCCGACCATGTCCTGCAGCGCGGCCATCGTCATCGGCCCGGCAAGCGCGATCCAGGCGGCGCCGACCAGCACGACCAGAGCGGTGCCGAGCTCGCGCGACTGGAGGACGTCGCCCCGCTCCGCTGCGTCGCGGCGCCGCTTCGGCGTCGGCGCTTCGGTCCTTTGGTCCTTGTCCTCGAAATCGGCCATCTCAGCCGCCGATCGCGATGCGCCGCGATTGCTCGAGGCCGAGGTTGATCGCGCCGGTAATGCCCTCGCCGATCACCGGCGCGGCCATGGCGAGCAGGACGATGCCGGCGAGCAAAGCGGCCGGGAAGCCGACCGCGAACAGGTTGAGCTGCGGCGCCGAGCGGGCGAGCATCCCCATCACGATCTGGACGAGGACGATCGCGAAGGCGACCGGCAGCGCGATCGAAAGGCCGGCGGAGAAGAGCACGCCGCCGAACAGGACCAGCCCGTGCAGGCTGTCCGCGCTCAGCCAGGCGTGGCCGGGCGGCAGCGCGCGATAGGATTCGACGATGGTCGCGGCGAGCGCGAGATGGCCGTTGACCGCGAGGAAGAGGAAGGTGGCGAGGATCGAGAGGAACTGGCCGAGCACCGGATTCTGCTGGCCGCTCGCCGGATCGACCATCGCCGCGAAGCCGAGCCCCATCGCATTGCCGATCACCTCGCCGGCGACCTGGGCCGCGGAGAAGCCGAGCAGGATCGCGAAGCCCAAGGCGAGCCCCGCCATCACCTCGCCGCCGACCAGGGTGAAGCCGGCGAAGGAGGCGATCCCGTCCGGCGGCAGGGTGAAGCCGGTGGCGCTCAGCGCGGGGATGCCGATCGCGAGCGCGATCACGAGGCGGAGCTGGACCGGCACGAAGCTGGCGCCGAAGATCGGCGCGGCGAGGAAGGCGGCGCCGGGGCGGATCATCGCGATCATCCACAGCCAGAGCTGGTTCTCGACCCCCGCGAACCCCGCGGGGATCATCGCACGATCTCGGGGATCATGCCGAAAATATCCCTCGTGAAGTCCGCGATCAGCAGCATGATCGAGCCGCCGAAGATGGCGAGGCAGATCGCGACCACGATCAGCTTGGGGACGAAGGTCAGGGTCTGCTCGTTGATCGAGGTCGCCGCCTGGAACATGCCGAGGATGAGGCCCGCGACGAGCGCCGGGATCAGGATCGGGGCGCAGGCGAGGGCGAGGATCCAGAGCGCCTGCTGGGCGACGCCGATGAAAGTGTCACCGTCCATCTTAGGGTCCAAACCCATTCAGGAGGTGAGCCGTGATCGGCCGGAGAAGCCGGCTGGACAGGAGGCGGCTGAAGGCCGGGCCAGGCAGCCCGGTCGAAGGCGCCGACGCAGCCAGCCGGCTTCTCCGGCCGACCGCGAAGCGGCGGGCTGTCCTTTGCCGCCCAACGGCGTCGCTGCGTCGGTCACGATGCAAACACATCGCTCCCTCCTTTCTCCTTGTTGGGCAACAAATGCCAACCCGTCACGGCCACCTCCTGAATGGGTTTGGACCCTCAGCCTCCGGCGAAGGAGGCGGCGAGCGAGCCCATGGTGAGCGCCCAGCCGTCGACCATCACGAACAGCAGCAGCTTGAACGGCATCGAGACGATCGTCGGCGACAGCATCATCATGCCCAAGGACATCAGGGTCGAGGAGACGACGAGGTCGATGATCAGGAAGGGCAGGAAGATCAGGAAGCCGATCTGGAAGGCGGTCTTGAGCTCGCTGGTGACATAGGCCGGGAGCAGGATGGTGAAGGGCACCGCCTGGGGCGACGGGAAGCGCTCGACCCCGGCGAGGTTGGCGAAGAGGGTGAGGTCGCTCTCGCGGGTCTGGTGCATCATGAAGCCGTGCAGCACCGTGCCGGAGCGGGTGACCGCCTCCTCGATGCTGATCTGGCCGGCGCCGTAGGGCGTGTAGGCATTGGCGTTGATCTGGTCGATCACCGGCCGCATCACGAACAGGGAGAGGAACAGCGAGAGGCCGACCAGCACCTGGTTGGGCGGGGTCTGCTGGAGCCCGATCGCCTGGCGGAGGATCGAAAGCACGATGATGATCCGCGTGAAGCTGGTCATCATCAGGAGGATCGACGGCAGCACCGTCAGCAGCGTCATCAGCAGGAGGATCTGCAGCGAGAGCGACATGGGCTGGCTGTTGCCGGAAATGGTGTGCAGCGCCCGGTCGAGCGCGCCCGGCTGGCCGGGCGTCGCCGGCGTGATCGGCCCAGTCGCCGGGGTCGCCGCCGGCGCCGCCGCGGGCGCGGGGGCCGGCGCGCTGGCGGGCGCTTCCTCGACCGGGATCCGGGCGGCCTGGGCGAAAGCGGGGGCGGAGAGGCTCAGCGCGACCAGGAGGGCCGCCTTGACGAGCAGGCGAAGGACCAGTCCCTTAAATCCGCCCCGGAACGGGGAGGGGGACCGGGACGCGAAGCGGCGTGGTGGAGGGGTCGCGAGCGACGGCGAGCATGGCGGGGCCGCGACCCCACCACCAGCCTTCGGCTGGTCCCCCTCCCCGTTCCGGGGAGGATTTTGAGCAAGCGCGACGCTAGGCATCGTGCACGCTGTCGATTGCCTGGGTCTCGGAAACCAGGGTCACGCTGGTGCGGGAGACGGCGAGGAGGAGGCGCTTGCCGGCGAAGTCGACGACCGCGAGCTTGCCGGTGGCGCCGAGCGGGATCGCGTCGACCAATTTCACCATCCGCTCGCGCTGGGTGAAGGCCATGCCCGGCTGCACGCGGCGCCAGAGCCACAGCGACCCGTAGGCCATCCCCGCCACCACCGGGATGACGATGACGAGCTTCAGGATGTACCACCACATCATTTGCGGCGCTCGGCTCCCGGAATGGCGTCGTTGGCGACGACCTCGACGACGCGGATGCCGAAGCGGCCGTTGACGGTGACCACCTCGCCCTTGGCGATGAGGGTGCCGTTGGCCATGATGTCGAGCAGCTCGTGCGCCTGGCGGTCGAGCTCGACGACGCTGCCTTCGGCAAGCTCCATCAGCTCGGAGAGCTTCAGCGCGGTGCTGCCGACCTCGACCGACAGGCGGACGGAGATGTCGGCGAAGAGGCCGAAATTCCGGCGCCCGAAGGCAAGATCGTCGGCCGGGCCGGCCTCGATGATGTCCTGACCTTCCTTCACGAGCCAATTCTCCTTTGTTCCATCTTGTCGATCTTGAGCGCGGCGCGCCCGTCATGCTCGCCGACCGTGCCGAGCGCGATCCGCCGGCCCGCCACGATCAGGGGGACGTGCCTGGACAGGCTGACCGGAATGATGTCGCCGGCCTGGAGCTGCATCAGCTCGGAGAGCGAGAGCTCGGGCCGGGCGAGCACGGTACGGGCCTCGATGCGGATCTCGCCGACCGCGCTGCCGAGCTTGTCGCGCCACGCGCCGGTCCGGCCGCTGGCCTCGTCGTGCACCTTGGCGGCGAGCTCCGGCTCGATCGAGCGCAGGCCCGCGACCGGATAGAGGATCTCGATGACGCTGCTGTAGCCGGCCCAGGGTGCGATGGTGAAGCGCGAGACGGCGACCGGCTCGTCCGCGGTGGCGAGCGCCACGAAGCCCACATTGGTCTCGCGCGCGCGCAGCTGCGGGCGAATGCGGACGATCTCGGACCAGGTCTCGCCGAGCGCGCCGACCAGGGCCTCCGAGAGGCGGCCGAGCAGGCCCTCCTCGGTCGAGGTGAACTCGCGCGCGCGGCGCGGGGCCTGGGCGCCGCTGCCGCCGTAGAAGGCGTCGACGAGCCGGCTGACGAATTCGGGGTCGATCTTGAGCAGGATCGCGCCCTGCATCGGGCGGAAGGCGTAGAGGCTGAGGCTGGTGAACTCGGCCTGCTCGGCCTGCCATTCGGAAAAGCCGCGGACCGCGCAGGGCTCGGTCGCGACCTTGGGCTTCACCCGCGCGAACGGCTCGATCACGTCGCGCAGGCGCCGGACCATGCGCTCGCCGAGCCGGTCGATCACCGGAATCGCCGACATCGTCCGGGGCGCCTCGCCGCCGAAGGCGAACGGGCGCGCCGGTCCGGATGCACCGCCCTCGCGGGGCGGCTGGGCCTCGCTCATCAGGGCGGAGATTTCTTCTCCGGAAAGGTTCGGGTCCTGGCTCATTGCGTGACGAAACTCGTGAAGTAGACTTCATCTATCCCGCCAAAACCTTCCCGATTGGTTAACACGGCGTTTATCGCGTTCTTTAACGCTTCCTTCAGCCGCTGCTTGCCCTGAAAGGTCGTGATTTCAATGGGATCGGCCTCGCTGAGGGTCATGATCACCGCCGAGCGGATCGCCATCATGTTGCGGGTGACGTTGTCGGTGACGTGGGTGTCGTAATAGGTCGAGACGCCGAGCCCGATCTGCACGAAGGCGTCGCCGCCGCGCAGGTTCGAGGTGAAATTGCCCTCGAGCGGGACGTAGGTCGACTGGAAGACGCGCGGATCGGGATGGCCGTGGCGGGCGCGCTCGCGTGCCGCCGCGGCCGTTTCGTCGCCGACGCCCTCCTTGACCACGAGCTGGGGCAGGTCGGGATTGGGCTCGTCGGCATGGTGGCGGAAGCCGCCCATCGCGAAATAGCCGCCGGCCGCGCCGCCGCCGATCACGATCAGCGCGACGAGCAGCAGGACCAGCTTCTTCAGCTTGCCGCCCTTCTTTTTGGCCTTCTTGCCGGGCTTGGCGTCCGCAGGCGGGGCCGCTTCGATGACGATGTCGCTCATATCTGCCTCCTCAGGCGTAACGGTCCGACCTGGAGCGGCCCGGCCGTTCGGGCGCATCCGCGTCCGCGGCCGCGCCGCGCGCGGTCCTGATCATTGGGGTGCGTTGGGGATCGTCCTGCCGGCGCGGGTCGCCGGATGCCTGGCGGTCCGATCCGGAAAGGTCGACATGGGTCTCGGCGATGCGCACGCCCTGCGCGCGCGCCTCGGCGGCGAGCCGCGGCTGCGCATCGGCGAGGATCGCGCGCGCCTGCTCGGTGTCGGCGGTCAGCCGGATCGAGGTGCCATGTTCGCCTTGCGAGAGCTCGACGCGCAAATGGCCGAGCGTCTGCGGATGCAGGCGGAAGCTGATCGCGCCCTCATTGCCCGAGGCTTGGGCGATGTCCCGGGCGAGCCGGTCGAGCCAGGCGGCGTCCTGCGCGAGGTCGAGCGTGCGGTCGGGCGCGGGCGCCGCGGCGTCGCGGGGCGCGGCGGCGGTCGACGGCGTGGGGGCGGGTGCCGGCGCGATCTGCGCGGCGAAGGCGGTCGAGGCCTCGCTGCCGGCGTCCGGCGCGGAAATCGAGGCGGCCGGCGCCGTAGCCGCGGCCTCCTTGACCGTCCCCAGCACGGACGCGGCGAGCCGGGCCATCGGGGCCTGGGGTCTTGGGGCGGCTGCGGCCGCGACGGGCTTGCCGAGGCGCGCCGCGGCGTCGATCGTGCGCTTGGCCGCCGCGATCGCGTCCTTCAGGGCCTTGTCGAGCATGGGCGCCTTTCCCCGGCCGCCCGCATCGGTCCCGGCCGCGTCGCCCTCGGTCTCGGGCTCCGCCTGTGCCCCCGGCGTGGCCGAAGCGGGCTTCGCGGGCGGCGCCTGACCGGTCGTGGGGGCCGGCAGGGTCGCGGTCGGCGCCGGCTGCGAGGCGATCGCGGCAGCGGCGACGGCCTTGGGCTGCGCGGCGGCGGCCGGAGCGGGGGCCGTGCCGGCGGCCGCCGGTTCGGGCGCAGACGTCGCAATGGGCGCAGCCACGATCGCGGGAAGCGATTGCAGGATGGGCGCGAGCGACGCCAGCCGGGCCGCGTCGGAGAGCGGATCGGATGGCGTGGCGGCGGTGGCATCGCCGTCCCCGTCCTCGGCGCCCTTCGGCGCGGGGAGGTCGCCGCCGTCGCCGTCGCCGGGCGGCAGGGCCGCCGCGGCCTGGAGCAGCTCCTCAGGGATGCCGGCAAGCTGCTGGGCGAAGCCGGCGGGATCGCCGGCCAGCGCCGCCGGCGCCTTGCCGGCGGGCGTGGGGCTCGGCGCGCTGCGCGTGTTCGGGACGGAGGCCATCACTCTGATTCTCCCTGGTGGCGGCGGGCGCGGCCCGCCTGGCGGAGCCTTTGCTCGGCCAGTTCCTCGGCGGCGCGCTGGGCAGCCGCTTCGAGCTTCTCGGCGCTTTCCTGGTCGCGGCGGGCGGCGCGGCGCTCGGCCTCGCGCGCGGCGGCGGCGCTGCGCGCGCTGTCGATCGTCGGGCCGAGATCGTGGCGGGCGGAATCGAGCCGCATGGCGAGCTCGCCCAGCCGGCCCAGCGCGGCGCCGGTGGTGGGGCCCTCGGCCGGGCGGAGCTCGCTGCGCAGCTGGCGCAGCCGCTCGCGGCTGGTCTCGAGCATCTGCACGCGGCCGGCCGCCTGCGCGGCGACCGAGGCGGCGAGGCCGTGCTGGATCCGGCGGACCCGCGCGAGGCGCGCGCGCTGGCGGACGAGCCCGTTCATTGCGCCATCATCCCGGTCAAAGCGGCGACGGAGTCGGCGAAGCTCGCCCGCTCCTCGGGCGCCTGGGTGAGGAAATCGAGCAGCTCCGGCCGGCGCACGATTGCTTCGTCGATCAGCGGATCGTTGCCCGGCGCATAGGCGCCCATCAGGATCAGGTCGCGATTCTCCTCGAACGCCGACCACAGCCGGCGGAGCGCGGCCGCGGCGGCTCCATGTTCGGGCGCGACCACGTCGGTCATCACCCGCGAGAGCGAGCGGCCGACGTCGATCGCCGGATAGACGCCCTGCTCGGCGAGCGCGCGCGAGAGGATGATATGGCCATCGACGATCGCGCGGGCGGCGTCGACGATCGGGTCCTGGTTGTCGTCGCCGTCGGCGAGCACGGTGTAGAGCGCAGTGATCGAGCCGCCGGTGAGGGCGTCCGCGCCGGCGCGCTCGACCAGCTTGGGGATCAGGCCGAGCGCCGAGGGCGGATAGCCCTTCACGGTCGGCGGCTCGCCGAGCGAGAGGCCGATCTCGCGCTGGGCATGGGCGACGCGGGTCAGGCTGTCGACGAGCAGCAGCACCTTCAATCCCCGCGCGCGGAAATCCTCGGCGATCGCGGTCGCGCGCATCGCGGCGCGCAGCCTCAGCAGCGGCGCATGGTCGGCCGGCACCGCGACCACCACCGCCTTGCGGCGGACCGCCGGCGGCAATTTGGTGGCGAGGAAGTCGCTGACCTCGCGGCTGCGCTCGCCGATCAGGCCGACGACGATCACGTCGGCGTCGGCGCCGGCGATCATCTGGCCCATCAGCACCGACTTGCCGACGCCCGAGCCGGCGACGATCGCGATGCGCTGGCCGACGCCCGCGGTGAGCAGGGCGTTGACCCCGCGCACGCCGGTGTCGAACACCTCGGTGACGCGGGCGCGGGAGAGCGGGTTCTCGGTGCGGCCGGCGAGCGGCCACTTGTCGAGCGCGCCGATCGGCCCGAGCCCGTCGAGCGGCTGGCCGAGCCCGTCGACGACGCGGCCGAGCAAGGCCGGGCCGACCTCCGCCATCGCGCTCGAGGCGTCCGGCTCGACCCGCGCGCCATTGGCGTGGGCCGCGGCGCCGTCGAGCGCCATCAGCAAGGTGCGGTTGCCGCGGAAGCCGACCACTTCGGCGCGCGAAACCTGGTTGCCCGCCGAAACGATGCGCGCGCCGGCGCCGATCGGCCGGGTGAAGCCGGTCGCCTCGAGCATCAGCCCGTCATAGGAGGCGAGCCGGCCGATCGCGCGCGCGCCGCTCGTATCGGCGCGGACCTCGTCCAGGAGGCTGCGGGCGCGGGCGTGGAGCTGGCTCATCGCGGCGCCGCCAATTTGTCGAGCTCGGCGCGCAGCCGCTCGAGCCGGACCGCGGGCCCGTCCTCGATCCAGCCATGGCCGGTCTCGAGCACGATCGTGCCGCGGGCGAGGCTCGGGTCGGGAAGCAGCGGCACCGCGAGGCAGGCCGCTTCGAGATAGGAAATGTCGTCGGGATGGGCGTGGAGCCCGGTCGGCGCGACGTCCTTGGCGATCAGCTGGGCCGCGGCCTGGGCGCGCGCGATCAGCAGCTCGCCGTCGATCCCGACCTCGCCGACCACCTGGCGGACCAGCCGGTCGACGGTCTCGACGAGCAGCAGAGCGAGCGCGTTGGCCGGCTCGGGGCGCAGCACCGCGAGCGATTCGGCGAGCCGGCCGAGCGCGTCGCGCTCGGCGGCGAACTCGGCCTCGACCGTCTTGCGGCCTTCCTCGCAGCCCAGAGCGAAGGCTTCCTCGCGGATGCGGGCGCGCTCCTGCTCGGCGGTGACCGGGCCATCCGCGTCGTTGCCGGGCGCGAACCCATCCTTGCCGGCGCGCGGGCGGAAGCCGCCATTGCCGTGGCTGAGCACGAAGCTGCCGAGGCTTGCGGCGTCCTCGCCGCTCCTGCGCAGGAGCCTAGACATAATCGTCGCCCCGTCCGGCGAGCATCAATGTTCCGGCGTCGGCGAGGCGCCGCGCGATCGCGAGCACCTCCTTCTGCGCGTCGTGCACCTCGGCGAGGCGCAGCGGGCCGCGCTCGGCCATCTCGTCGCGGATCGAATCCGCGGCGCGCGCCGACATGCAGCCGAGCATCTTCTCGCGGAGCTTGTCGTCGCAGCCCTTGAGCGCGACGATCAGCACGTCGTTTTCGATGTTGCGCAGGAGGATGCCGAGATTCTTCTCGTCCAGCTCGCCGAGGTCGTCGAACACGAACATCTCGTCCTCGATCTTCTGGGCCAGCTGCTTGTCGGCCTTGGCGAGGCTGCGGATGATGCGCTGGTCGGAACCCGGGCGCATGTTGTTCATGATCTTGGCCGCCTCGCTGGCGCCGCCGCGGGTCGCCGCGGGGACGGTCGAGATCCGCGCCACTTCCGCGACCAGGATCCGCTCCAGCTCCTCGAGCGCCTCGGCGCTGACCGATTCGAGCTTGGCGACGCGGTAGATGAGGTCGGGCTGGTCCTCGGCCGGCAGCAATTGCAGCACGTCGGCCGCGATCGGCGGCTCGAGATGGGCGAGGACGACGGCCGCGATCTGCGGATGCTCGTTCTCGATCAGGGCGGCGATCGTCTTGGCGTCCATCCAGCGCAGCGGGTCGAGCGCGCGGCTGCGCGTCGGCGGGGTGATGCGGGCGAGCACGTTCTCGGCGCGGTCGGCGCCGAGCGCATGCTCCATCACCGCGCGGATGCGCGGCGCCGCGCCGAAGCCGATCGTGGTGCGCGCCTTGTTGCGGGTCATGAAGGTGTTGAACACCGTCTCGACCTGGTTCTCGGAAACGTCGGCGACGCTGAACATGGCGCTGCCGAGATGCTGGACCTCGTGCGGCTCCAGATAGGAGAGGATCTCCGCCGCCTCGGCGTCGCCGAGCATCATCAGCAGGATGGCGGCGGCCTCGCTGCCATTGGGCCCGGCGGCCGCAGCGGCGGCCGAAAAGGCGGCCGGGGCGGGCGTCACGATCTCTTCGTCATCCATGGCGCTCGGCTCCGGCATCGGTGCGGATGAGGTCGCGCACGACCAAGGCGGCGCGGGCGGGGTCCTGGCGGACGAAGGCGCGGATCAAGGCGGCGCGCGCCTCATAGTCGCGCGTGGCCTCGATCATCTCCAGCGACACCTTCATGTCGTGGTCGGAGCGGGCGCGGTCGGCGAGCGCGGTGGCGATCTCGCCCGAGACCTGGTTGCGGCCGCTGCTCCGGTTCTCGGCCCGGTTGGCGAGCATCCTGCTGCCCTTCCTGAGCAGCGGCTTGCCGAGCCCGAAGATGAGCAGGCCGGCGACGACCAGAGCGGTGAGGTTGCGCGCGACCATCGACACCCAGCTCGCCTCCCACCAGCTCGGACTCGGCTCCTCGGCCGTGGCGAAGGTGCGCGAGTTGATCGCGACGACGTCGCCGCGGGCCTGGTCGAAGCCGATCGCGCCCTTCACCAGTTCCTCGAGCTGCTGGATCTCGCGCAGCCCGCGCGGGCGGCCGTCGGGATTGCGCAGCGCCACGGCGACGCTGAGCCGCCGGACGGTGCCGGTCTGCTGGTGCGTCACCGAGACCTCGCGGCCGACGGCGAAGTCGCGATTGTAATTCTCCGAGCGATTGCCGGTGACGGGAGCCGCGGCGCCGGCCGCGCCCGGCTGCGGCTGGGTGGCGACCGCGCCGCCCGGCGCCGCGGCGACCTGGGCGGCCGGCGGGGGCTGATTGGAGAGGGCGCCGGGGATGCCGCCCGCCGTGCCGCCGGAGGCGGTGCTGCTGAAGCCGGGCGTGGGGCCCTGGGTGGTGACCTGGCCCTGCTCGCTGGTCAAAGCGTGCTGGTTGTCGGGGAAGCCCTCGCGGGTCGACTGGACGTCCGAGAAATCCATCTCGGCATGGACCTCGGTGGTGAAATTGTCGGCGCCGAGCATCGGCGCGAGCAGGCTGGTGATCGCCTGGCGGTAGCGGTCCTCGACCTGGGTCTGGACGGCGAGCTGGCGCTCGGAGGCGCCGGTGGCGGGGTCGCCGCCGGCATGGGAGAGGAGGCGGCCGTTCTGGTCGACCACCGAGACGCCGTCCGGCGCGAGCCCGGGGACCGAGGAGGCGACGAGGTTGACGATCGCCTGGACCTGGTTGTCGCCGAGCGTGCGGCCGGGGGCGAGGGTCAGCATCACCGAGGCGGCGGTGCGGGCCTGCTCGCGGACGAAGACGCTCGGCTGCTCGACCGCGAGGTGGACGCGGGCCGACTGGACGACGTCGATCGCCTCGATCGTGCGGGCGAGGTCGGCCTCGCGGGCGGCGCGGATCCGCTCCGTCTCGACCGCGCGGCTCGAGCCCAATGGCATCGCGCTCAGCACGTCGCCGCTCTCCTGGCCGCCATGGGGCAGGCCCTGCGAGGCGAGCAGCATGCGCGCGCGGTGATAATCGTCGTCGGAGACGGTGATCGCGCCGGTGTTGCGGTCGATCGAGTTGCGCACGCCGCCGGCGGTCAGGGCTTCGACCACCGCCGCCTTCTGGTCGTCGGGGAGCCCGGCGAAGAGGGTGCGGCTCGGCGCCGCGCCGATGATCGCCCAGACCATCCAGGCCGCGCCGATCAAGGCGACCAGGCCGAGCAGGGGCAGGCTCTTGGCGACCGCGGGCTGGCCGGCGATGCCGCGCAGGGTGCGCGTGAAGCCGCCGATGCCGGCGGACGGGGCGGGGGCGCCCGCGGGCGCGCGGACGGGGATTGCAGTCAATTCGGTTGCGCTCATCTCGCTCATCTCACACCGGCATGCTCATGATGTCTCTATAGGCGGTCAGGAGTCGGTTCCTGACTTGAAGGGTCGCCTCGAAGCCGATCGACGCCTGCTGGCGCGCCAGCATCACGGACGCGATGTCCGTCGTTTCCCCCCGCTCATAGGCTTCGGTCATTGCGGTGGAATTGGCCTGGGCGGCGTTGACCTCGCGCAGCGCGCTGCGCAGCGCATCGCCGAAGCCGCCGGCGCGGGTCGCGCCCTGCGCCTCGCCCGCCTGCCCGCCGGGGCCGAGGCCCGCCGCGCGCTGCAGGGCGCTGTTCTGCTCGATTATGGCGCTGCGCATCGCCATCAGCCGGCTTGCATCGATCGACATCTCTCATTCCTCCTAGGCGGCCACGGCGCGCATTTCGGCGAGCCGGTAGCGAAGGGTGCGCTCGCTGATCCCGAGCCTTTTGGCGGCGCGGAGGCGATGGCCGCCCGCCTCGTCGAGCGCGGCGCGGATGACGTGGCTTTCGGCGTGGCGCGTCGCCTCGGTCAGCGAGGCGGGCAGCGCCGGCGCGGCGGGCGCGGCGGCGGGGGCGAGGCCGTCGATGACGAGGTCGCCCGCCTCGATCCGCTCGCCGGCGCGCAGCAGCATCGCGCGCTGGATGACATTCTCGAGCTCGCGGCAATTGCCCGGCCAGCCGTGGCCGGCGAGGCGGTCGAGCGCGGCCGGGGTGGGGAAGGGCAGGGCCATGGCCGGCGGGCAGTGGCGCAGCAGCAGGGCGGCGGCGATGGCGCGGACGTCGAGCCGGCGCTCGCGCAGCGGCGGCAGGGTCAGCGGCATGACGTTGAGCCGCCAGTAGAGGTCGGAGCGGAAGCGGCCGGCGGCCACTTCGGCGGCGAGGTCGCGATTGGCGCTGGCGATCACGCGAAGGTCGACCGGCTCGGCGCGGACCGCGCCGATCGGGAGGATCTCGCGCTCCTGGAGCGCGCGCAGCAATTTGGCCTGGAGGGCGAGCGGGATTTCGGCGATCTCGTCGAGCAGCAGGGTGCCGCCGTCGGCGGCGCGGAACAGGCCTTCGCCGTCGCCGCTGGCGCCGGTGAAGCTGCCCTTGCGGTGGCCGAACAATATCGCCTCGAGCATCGTCTCGGGAAGCGCGGCGCAATTGACCGCGGTGAACGGCCCGCGGCTGCGCGGCGAGCAGGCGTGGATGAAGCGGGCGAGCCCCTCCTTGCCGGTGCCGGTCTCGCCGAGCAGCAGCACCGAGGCGTCGCTGGCCGCGATCCGGCGGGCATAATCGAGCAGGGCGGCGCTCGCGGGATCGCCGGCTGCGGGGTGGAGCGGAGGCCGGAGCAGCTCGGCGGCGAGCGCGTTGCCGAAGGCCTCGTCCTCGGGGCCGAAGGAGAGGCGCGCCGGGGAGGTCTCGGTCGCGCGGATCAGGGCGGGGGCGGCGCCGAAGTCGAGGATGAGATCGTAGGGAGCGGCGAATTGCTCCTCGCCGGCGGCGAAGATGGCGAGCCCGGCGGCCCAGCCCTCCCGTGCCGCGAAGATCGCGGACGCGAGGCCGGCGCCGGTCAGCCACGCCGCCAGCCCCGGAACTGCCTCGGCAATCTTTTCGCTCACGCCGATCATCAAGCCCCTCCACCTGGTGCCGGGCGGATGGAAGCAAGGTGCGTGCCAAGAAGCCGCGAAGCGCGCCCCTTTCCTTGGGGCGCGGCGCGTCCGCGCGAGCGAGCGAGCGAGGGCGTCAGGCGATTGACGCCCCGGCCCGTCGAGAAACCGACGCTTAAGAAAAACCTGATTAAAGCCGGTGCGCCAGCGGCCGTTACTGCATTCCGTGGCACGTTCGGGGTCCATCCCGGCAGCCTCGAAGAGCGGGAAAGGAACCGACGATGACTGTTATCAATTCCAACACGGCTGCGCTTCGTGCGCAGAACGGCAGCCGGATGGCCAATTCGGCCCTTCAGACTGCCATGGAGCGCCTGTCGACCGGCAAGCGCATCAACTCGGCCAAGGACGACGCCGCCGGGCTCGCGATTTCGAGCTCGATGACGTCGCAGATCCGCGGCATGAGCCAGGCGATCCGCAACGCGAACGACGGTATCTCGCTCGCGCAGACCGCGGACGGCGCCCTGGGCGAAGTCACCAACATGTTGCAGCGCATCCGCGAGCTCGCGGTCCAGAGCGCGAGCGGCACCTATTCGGACGACGACCGCGCCAATCTGCAGTCGGAAGTCACCGAGCTCGGCGCCCAGATCGACGACATCATCGCCAACACCAAGTTCAACGGCGTTGCGGTCTTCGGTTCGGCCGATGTCACGAAGACCATCCAGACCGGCTCGGGCTCGGCCGACCAGACCACGCTGACGATTACCGGTCTCGACGTGTCGGCCGCCAGCGGCGCCGACGTTTCGTCCGGTGACGCCAGCGTGCTCGACGACGTCGACGACGCGCTGAAGGCGGTCAATTCGACCCGCGCCTCCTTGGGCGCCGGCCAGAGCCGCCTCGAATCGGTCGTCAACAACCTCAGCAACCAGGTGGTCAACCTGTCCGACGCGCGGTCGCGGATCGAGGATGCCGATTTCTCGGCCGAATCGACCAACCTCGCCAAGGCGCAGATCCTGGCCCAGGCCTCGACCGCGATGCTCGCCCAGGCGAACCAGAGCCAGTCGAACGTGCTGAGCCTGTTGCGTTAAGTCACCTCGTCAAAGGTGAATCCCGGTCATCCCGGCGCGGAGCCATCCGCGCCGGGATTTCCTGTCTTGGTGAGCCGGATTTCCGCCGGTCAGGCTCGATCAACGATTCCCGGCCGCTACCTCCATTTTGATGAAGTGGCGTGGCGGTCTCCCAGTCAGCAACTGCAACGCCGAAGCGCCATGCGCGCTTTGAAATCCTCGACCACGACGCGAGTATAAAAGGCGGTCAAGAAGGCAATGAATCGGGACCGTGGATTAATTGTCTCTAACTATACCGATTCTCACTCATCCGCCGACCGGCCGCGGCATGAACTGTCTGGACAGCGGGGCGCCAGCAGGCGCACATTCGCTTTTGGGGGAGCATCGGCGCATGGCCTTATTCTTCCACGAAAGACATGATGAACCCGGCACGCACGCATTGTTGATCGGTGTCGGCGGCTATCCAGGTGTTTCGGAGTTGGACTTTGCCACGCCGAGACGATCGGTCGCTCTTTTGCGCGACTGGTTGATGGCCACTTTTAACAATCCGCAGGCGCCGTTCGCCAGCCTTGAAATGCTCCGGTCGGGACCGAGCCCGGATCGGGCAGACACCCCACTCGGTCTCATCGAGGAAAAGATGGGGGAACCCGACGATCTGCTTCCCACGTCCGGGCAGATCATACGCGCCGTCGAGGCGTGGCGGAGCCGTGTCGCGCGCCACAATGCGAACGTCGGCATCGTCTATTTCGCGTCATTTGCCTGCGAGACCAAACACGGCACGACGCTGTTGACGGACGAGGCGAACGAGAGTCCCGCGGCAGGCGCCGGCTCTATCCTGCTCGACGATCTGAAGGCCGGACTGTTCCAAGGCAAGACCGGCAGGGTCGCCTGTTTCCTGGAAACCTATCATCTGAGCGATGCACTCCTTAAACGCCTGGGCCTCGCCGGCCTGACTCGCGAGCCGCCCCCGGCCCTGTTCCCGTCCGCCCGGATCGACCCGTCGAGACCCCGTCTCCTCGTTCATGTGTCGTCCCAGCCGATCGTCGATCCTTCCTATGATCCCAAGCCTCTGCTCGTGCCGGCCTTGACGGCGCTGCTCGACAATCCCCAGTGGGGCACACAAGCGATCACGATTCGTGGGCTCCAGTCCGGAATCGCTGCCTCGTTGAAGCATGTCGCGGACAATATCGGCTTGTCCTCGGCCCAGCGGCCGCTGGGCCAGAAGACCGAAGCCGAGAGCGAGTTTCAGGTCCACGTTCCTCGGTCGGCGACGGAGAGCGCGGATGGAGGAGTCGAGGGCGCGGACATGGGTCCCGAGACGCCGCCGGCAACCGACACGCAGGCCATCGCGGAGCCGGATCCGGCCCAGACTCGCACCGCTACCGCGATTGCGGCCCAGGGCAAGCTCGCCGAAACGCAGACCGGCACCGTCGCGGCGATTGCAGCCCAAGGCGAGCGCGCCGAAACGCCGACTGGCAGCGCTACCAGGGGCCAAGCCGGCGCTACCGGCGCGGCCGCGAAGACCGGTGCCGCAAACAGGACGACCGCCCGAAAGCCATCTGCGAAGGGCGAGAAGGCGCGGTTCGCGGCGTTGCTCGAGGAGCCCCGGGTCACGAAGGCCGAACTGAAGACTGCAATCGAGCCTCCGACTTCCAGGCCGGGTGTCCGCGACAGGAGCCGGTCCGCGCCCGCGCCGGCTCCTGCGCCACCGGTAGCAACCCCGCTTGAGAAGCCCACGCCCGAGCAGCCAGCCGAGGAATCCGACAAGACGCAGCCGGAGCCCAACACCACCGAGTTTGTCGCCGACGATGCGGAGACCGAGCGGGACGAGCTTGGCCGCGGCGTGCTCGCAGTCGCGCTTGCCCGCCGCCTGCATAAGATCTGGCGCAAGGCGAACGGCGTCGCCGATCCCGGCCCTGCCGGCGAAATCCGCGCCGCCGCGGCGCCGGATGCGGAGAGGCCGGACGATTCCCGCGCCGCCTTCGTCGTCCATCTCGATGCACCCTGGGGCGGCGGCAAGACGACGTTTGCCAATTTCCTCGCCCGGGTGCTCAATCCCTATCCCGCCGGCGCGGGGCGAGCCGCGCTCTTCCTGCGCGCCGATTATGGCGAGGCCGCCGATTTCGGCGGCGTATTCCTTGCGCCGCCGCCGGCCGACCAGAGCGCGCGCCAAACGTGGGCGGCCTATCCCGAAGAAGCGCGCAGGCCGTGGATCGTCATTCCGTTCAATGCCTGGCAGGCCGAACATTTGGCGCCGCCCTGGTGGGCCTTCTACCAGGCGATCCGAAGAGGCTGTTTCGAAGCCATCAGAACCGAAGGGGACGAGCCGTGGCAGCCCCGGCCTCGGCTGCCGGTCTGGCTTCGCCGTGCCCGATCGCGGCTTCGCGGGTTCGATCGTTGGCTCGACCTGTGGCTGCACGAATATGTCTGGCGGCTCCTCAACCCCAAGATCCGAGCTCTCTTGGTCACCGCCGCGACCGGCAGCGCTCTCCTCGCTTTCCTTTACTGGCGGGGTTATTTCGGGATCACCGGCGAGCATTCCGACAGCGCGGGCTTCATCCTGACGAGCGGAGTCGGTCTGTTCGCGGCGGGCCTGACCGGAATCAGCGCAATCTGGGGATTCGGCGCGGTGCTGACCGAATCGATCATGCCGGGCACCGACACGCTGGCCGAACGGCTGAGCCTCGGCGCAGGCGATCCGTTCGATCGCTTCCGCGCCCATTTCCGCGACATGATGCGGCGTGTCCAGCGCCCGGTGATGGTGATCATCGACGATCTCGATCGATGCCGTCCCGAATTCGTCGTGGATCTGGTCCGCGGCATTCAGACCCTGCTGAGGAGTCCGCGCGTCGTCTTCGTCATCCTCGGCGATCGCGACTGGATCGAGCGTGCGTTCGAGGCGCATCACCGCGCAATGAGCAAGATCGACGTCGGCCCCGAGCAAAGCTTCGGCGCGCGCTTCGTCGAGAAAGCGATCCAGATGTCGTTCATCCTCCCCGGCCTCGGCCAGGACAGCCGCGGCGCCTATGTCCGGCGGGTGCTGATGGGCGCGCAGGGAGGCGCTGCGCAGCCCAACCAATCCTTGCCTCCCCAGCGCCGGGTCGAGGCGCGCACCGTCGCGGCGCAGGAGATCGCCCGGCAGGCTGCGCAGCCGGTGCCGGCGACGGGTGCCCCGCCGGCTCTCGATACGGCGTCGATTGTCAATCTCACGATGCAAGCGCTCAACTTGGTCCCGCCCGCAGCCGCCGGCGAGACCCGAGCCGCCTCCGACGCCGCTGCCGCCGAACAGGTCGAGCAGATCGTCAACGAGGAGCTCGCAATCAACGCGGCCGTCGACGCTCGGGTCGAATCCGCAGTCGGCCATGAGCTCGAAAAGCTGGCCGCTTTCTTTCCGGCCAATCCGCGACAGATCAAGCGCATCGTGAACGCGATCACCATGTATTATGCGGTCGCGCTCCAGCGCCCGGGCGTCGAGCCGAATCACGATTTTCGCTTCCAGCTCGCCCTCTGGGTGATCATCATGACCGAGTGGCCGCGCACGTGGCGGCTGCTTGCCTCCTACCCGGACATGGTCCTCGTGCTTACCGCGGCGAATCCGAATCAGGAAGCGCGGCGCGCGGACCTCGATCTGCCCGGCTCGATCAATGTGACGCAAAGGCTGACCGAGCGGATCATGGAGGATACCGATCTCAGCCAATTGATCACGGGCAAAAGTCCGCATCGCGGCAAGAGCGAGGCGGAGGCGGCCCGGCTCCATGTCGGGTTGGATAGCGCGACCGTGCGCATATTAGTGGAACTGACGCCGCTCCATTCCCGCAAACGCCGCTTGCCCGACGAGACGCCCGAACCGGCGCAGCGGGATGGCGCCGTTCCCGCCGCGGCGCGGGCGGCAGCAGGAGGAGGAAAGAAAACTTCCCCAGCCAAGCGTGCCAAGACCGGTAAATCCGGCCGGGCGCCCTGAACCGTCCGTGCCGGTCGCGGCGTCGCACCATCCGGAACAGCCTCGGCCCGCTCGCGTTTTCTCCGCTGTCCGCTTGTTTGGGCCAGTTCGTGGAGAGACATGAGATGAAGAAGATTTTCGCACTCGCTTTCGCCGTCGGCGTCGCCGTCGCCGCTTCCTCGGCAGCCGATGCCCGGCAGGGCTGCGGCCGGGGCTTCCATCGCGGGCCCTATGGCCATTGCCGGCCGAACCGCGGCGTCATGGTCGCCCCGGGCACCCTGGTCGTCGGCAATTTCTATACGGGCCGCGGCTATTGGGACGGCCGCCGCTACTGGCATCGCCGCTACCGCTGGCACAATGGCTGGCGCTATCGCTAGAGCGAGGCTCGGGGCGCAGCGCCATGCCGCGCCCCATCCATTTGCGGTAAGATCGTAGCCGGGCCGAGCCCGCTCGCGCGGTTCCTCCGGCTCGCTGTCGCACCGGCGCGCGGCTGCGCTATGGCGCGCGGATGAAGAGCGAATCGTTCGAGCTTGTCGGCGCGCTGATGGCGGAAGCGGCGGAGCGCGCGATCCTGCCGCGCTTTCGCGCGCTGGCGCAGCACGAGGTCGAGGAAAAATCCCCCGGCGAGCTAGTGACGATCGCCGACCGCGAGGCGGAGGCGATCCTCGCGGCCGGGCTGGCGCTTTTGCTGCCCGGGTCGCGCGTGATCGGCGAGGAGGCCTGCGCGGTCGACCCGCGCCTGCTCGAAAGCCTCGGCGAAGGGACGGTCTGGCTGGTCGATCCGCTCGACGGGACCGGCAATTTCGCCGCCGGAAGGCCCGCCTTTGCGGTCATGGTCGCTTTGCTGCGGGACGGAGCGCTGCGAGCGGGCTGGATATTCGATCCGCTGTCCGGGCAACTGGCCCGTGCCGAGCTTGGCGGCGGCGCCTGGATCGGCGCGCGCAGGCTTCGCGCGTCCCCGCAGGCGCCTGGCACGAGGCTCCGCGGATCGATGGGCCGGTTCATGCCGGAGGAGATGGCGGCGACCCTCACCGAGCGGCTGGAGGCCGGCGCGGAGCGGCTCCCGGGCCTGATGTCGGCCGGAGTCGAATATCCGCTGATCGCGGCCGGCGAACGGGACTTCGCCTTCTACTGGCGCACCCTCGCCTGGGATCATGCCGCCGGAATCCTGTTCGTGAACGAGGCGGGCGGCAAGGCGGTCCGCCCCGACGGCTCCGCCTACCGGCCGGCAGAGCCGGGGAACGGCCTGCTCGCCGCGGCGAGCCCCGATCGCTGGGACGCCGCCCACCGCCTCCTGTTCGAGTAAGGATGTTCAGGCTGCAGCGTCGGTCTTGGCGAGCCGATCGAAAAGCTGCAGCCGCGCGAGCAAGTCGGGCAGGTCCCTGAGCGGGATCATGTTGGGGCCGTCGCTCGGCGCGCGATCGGGATCCTCGTGGGTCTCGATGAACAAGGCGGCGACGCCGATGGCCAGCGCGGCGCGCGCCAGCACCGGAACATATTCGCGCTGGCCGCCGGAGCGGTCGCCCTGGCCGCCCGGCTGCTGCACGCTGTGGGTCGCGTCGAACACGACCGGCCAGCCGGTCTCCTTCAGCACCGGCAGCGCGCGCATGTCGTTGACCAGGGTGTTGTAGCCGAAGCTGGTGCCGCGCTCGCAGAGCAGCACCCGCGCGCAGCCCGCCGCTTCGAGCTTCGCGGCGACGTTGCGCATGTCCCACGGCGCCAGGAACTGGCCCTTCTTGACGTTGACGGCGCGGCCGGTCCGGGCTGCGGCGACCAGCAGGTCGGTCTGCCGGCAGAGGAAGGCGGGGATCTGGAGGACGTCCACCGCCTCGGCCACGGCCGCGCACTGGGCCGCTTCGTGAACGTCGGTGATGACCGGGCAGCCGAACCGCTCGCGAAGCTCGGCGAAGATCGGCAGCGCCCTGGCCATGCCGATGCCCCGCGCCGCCGCCGCCGAGGTGCGGTTCGCCTTGTCGAACGAGGTCTTGTAGATGAGGCCGATGCCGAGGTGGGCGCAGAGCTCGGTGAGCGCGGCCGCCGTCTCGAGCGCGTGCGCCCGGCTCTCCATCGCGCAGGGGCCGGCAATCAGCGCGAACGGCCGGTCGTTGGCGATGCGGATCGGGCCGATCTCGATCGTGCGTGGAGGATTGGGCATCAGAAGGCTCCGCATTCGGCAAGGATGTCGGCGACCGCCCGGCCGCGCGCGGCGTGCATCCGGATTCGGCCCTCATTGGCGAGGACTTCCCAGGCGCGCGCCTCGATCTCGGGCCAGCGGCCGCTCGGTATGACGACGATTCCGTCCTCGTCGGCGAAGACCATGTCGCCATTGGCTACGGGCACGCCGCCCATCTCCACCGGCATGTTCATCGCGCGGAGCGTCCCTTCATATTTGATGTCGCGGCACCAGCCGCCATGGGCATAGACCGGAAGGCCGAGCGCCCGCACGTCCGCGGTGTCGCGCGTGAAGCCGTCGACGACGACCCCTGCGGCGCCCGCGCGGATCGCAAGATTGGCGTTGAGGTCGCCGAAATAGGCGCGGCCCGGACATTCGGTCGCGACCATGATCACGTCGCCCGGCCGCACGAAGCGGTAGGAGTCGAGCGCGCCGTAAATCCCTTTCCATTCGTCGGCCGGATCCTTCTCGCGATCCACCGCGGCCAGCTCGAGCGTCTTCGCCCTGCCGAGCAATTTGCCCGGGCTGTTCGGCCGCAGGATCGGCGGCAGCACGGCCTCGAGCCCGAGGTCGGCGCAAATGTCGGAGAGGATCGGCGAGGAGAGATGGGCGCGCAGCGCGCGCAGCCGCAAATTGGCCTCGGCGCGCTGGCCGGCGGCGACTGCCTCGGCAAGCGCAAGATCGGCCGGCAGGTTGACGTCGATCTGCTCGAGCGGATCGAGGTCGAACAGGATCGGGCGCTTGCCGAAGCGCCGTTCGGGCGCCGGGCCCTCCGCGGGGCGCCGGACGATGTAGAGGCTCATTGCTTCGATCACCTGCGGCGGCAGGTCGACGCTGTTCGGGATCCGGCCGGTCCCATAAGCGGGCGCGCCGTCGTTCCAGAGATAGTGTTTCGCCCGGCTGACGCCGACGAGGCTGTCCGCCTCGGGCGAGTCGCTTATGGCCTGGACCGCGCGGGCAATGGTGTCGGCCGAGACGAAGGGCGCCGTGCACAGAGATTGGATGTAGAGGTCCGCCGGCCCGACCGCGCCGCATTCATAGGCGAACAGCTCGTGGCCGTCCGTGGCGTTGGTCGCGAGCGATGGCGGCCGACGAAGGCGGGTGACCGGCAGGTCCGCGGCCAGCGCCGCAAGCGCGTCACAGTCGGTGTCGAGGACGACCTCGTCGATCGAAGGGCAATCCAGCAGCTGGCGGAGCTTGCGCTTGAACAGATGCTCGCCGTCGAGCAGCTGCAGATTCTTGCCGGCGACGCGTTCGCTGCTGCCCTTGGCGGGCACGAAGGCGACGACCCGCTCGTGGCGCGCGCGGGCGGTCATTGCAGCACCTCCCAGGTGCTGAGCAGGCCGAGCAGGATGCCGTCATCGTCGACGACCGGGAGGACGACGAATCGCCCCTCCTCCTGCTGCAGAAGAAGGAGGACGTCGGCGACGATGAGCTCCGGCCCGATCACGCGCGGGCTGGTCGCCATGATCTCGCAGGCCTTGGTCGCATAGAGGTCGCCGCGATTCTGGACGAGCCGCCGGATGTCGCCGTCCACGACGAGGCCGAGCAATTTGCCCTGCCAGTCGGTGACGCAGGCGGCGCCGGCGCGGCCGGCCGAGATGATCCCGGTCACCTCGGCCACCGAGGCGTGGGGCAGCACCTTGGGCAGATCGTCGCCGGAGCGCATCAGGTGGCGGACCTTGATCATGTGGCGCCCGAGCAGCCCGGCGGGATGCTGGCGCAGGAAATCCTCGCGGGAGAAGCCGCGCGCCCGGCTCGCGGCCACGGCAAGGCCGTCGCCGATCGCCATCTGCAGGATCGTGCTCGCGGTCGGCGCCATGCCGATATGGTCGGCCTCGCGCTCGACCCGGCTGAGAATGAGATGGTCCGCCGCGGCCGCGAGCGGCGATTCCGCGCGGCCGACGATGCCGATGATCCGGCAGGCCCGCGCCTTGAGCAGCGGCAGGATGCGGAGAATCTCCTCGGTGGTGCCGCTGTTCGAGAAGACGATCACCAGATTGCCGGTCTGGACCGCGCCGAGGTCGCCGTGCGCCGCTTCGGCGGCGTTGAGGAAGAAGGCCGGGGTTCCGAGGCTCGAGAAGGTCGCGGCCGCCTTGGCGGCGACCAGGCCGGACTTGCCGATGCCGAGGCAGACGATCGGCCGCTCCTGCCGGGCAATCTCGGCCACGATCGCCTCGATCTCGTCGCGGGGCTGGCCAAGAAAGCGTTCGATCGCGGCCTGCTCCTCGCGCAGCACGTCGCGGAACCAGGCGTTGGGGCTCGGCTCTGCGGCCGGGGCCGCACGGAGTGGCACGATGCTGCGCGCGGCACGGCTCATTGGACGAGCTCCGGATAGGAATCGGCGTAGCGCCGGATGCCGGCCGGCCAACGCCGGGAATCGACCGGGGATTCGACCATGTCGAGAATGGACCGGCCGTCCATCTCCTTGTGGGTCAGGTCGATGAGATTGTTGGCCGCGTGGAAGGCGAAGAAGGTCCTCGCCGCGTCCTGCGACGGCAGGTTCGGCGTGCCGGCGCGAAGCGCGCCGAGGAAGATTGAAAGATCCGAATAGGCGTTGAGCCAATCGCCGGTCGCATGGTCGGACATCCGCAGCACCGGCTTGCCGAGGAAGGCGGCGATGCTGATCACCTTGGAGTTGCTCACGATCAGCCCGTTGCTTGCGCCGATCACCCGCGAGGTCGGCCGGTCTCTTCGCCAGGTGGGCGCGATCATTCGAACCCGGTCGGGATAGCGGGCAATGGCAGCGTCGAGCGCGGTGCGGTCGCAATGGACCAGGTTGAGCGGATGATCGGTGACGGCGATCAGGACGTCGTCGCCGACGGCCTCGGCAAGCGCCGACACCAGGGCGGCATTGTCGGCATAGGGGCGATGGATTTCGAAGAAATTCTCCTCATGCTCATATTCGAGCGGAAGCGAGACGATGAGATCGCCGGGCCCGGCGCCGCCCGGGCCGCGAAGCTCCGCGTCCGGGGCCTGACCGGCCAGATTGCGCTGGACGGCAGACCAGATGTCGCCGAAGCCGCCATGCAGATCGTCCTTCTCGACCGGGGCGAGCTCGGGCATCACGCAATGATCGAAAGGATGCTCGCGCAGGACGAGCCAGTGGACGCGCGACGGAAAGGGCGGAAAGTCCGCCTCCATCAGATATCGCACGACGCCGGGAAAGCGGCGCGGCGTATCGAGGTCGGCGCTCCGGCACAGACTGAGGTCCGGATCGATCTCGTGAACCAGATCGATCAGATCGTCGAACGCGTCGCCGCCGGTGCGGAGCCGCGGATGATCCTCGCCGTCGAGGATGTGCCATTCGACCCGGTCGGCGGCGACCACGCCGGACAATTGCCCCGGGCCGACGCCGGTCCCGCGCCAAAGCGGCGGCACCATGACGTGCACCTCGGCCTCCGCGGTCAGCCGGTCGATGAGCGACGCGACGATATTGTCGAACCACCAGGGCGTCACCACCGGCAGGTAGAAGAGAATTCTCATGAGCGGTCGCCAGGTCTTGTCATTCCGGGCATCAGGCGGCCTTTCTCAGCATCTGCTCGTCCCTGAAGGCCAGCGGGCGGAAGGTGAACGCGAGCAGATGCGGCGCGTCGCCGAGGCCCGAGGCGGGCGGCACCAGCAGCAGCGCGCCCGGATCGCAGCGGTAGAGGCCGGGCGCCTGCTCATGCAGCCCTTCCTTGATGACCTGCGCGGGCACGATCCTCGCGGCCTGCGCGTCGTTCTTCGGGATGAAGCCATCGACGGGATAGAAGCCGATTTCCTCGATCTGCACCCATTCGCACAAGGCGCCGATCTGCACGCCTGCGGCGAAGCGGCCCGCGCCGACCGGAATGGTCGCGAGATAATAGCCGTCATGGGTGACATGCGCCTGCGACTGGATCGCGACGTGGCCGTCATTGTCGGCGAGAAACACCGGCAGGCTCAGCTCGGCGCCGCGCAGATCCACGGACCTGAGATCCAGCCCGAAAAGCTGCGCGCTGAACAAGGCGAGATTCAGGTGCAGCCCATGCGGCTGCAGCTCGCATGACGTGTAGAGGCGCTTCACGTCGTTGAAATAGGAAAGCCCCTTGCGCCGCAGGCCCATGGCCGCGGCCTCCATGTCGAGCATCTCGATCGTGTCGTCGCTGCCGAGATTGACGTCGTGGCGGAACTCGCTGAACACCTGGGCCTCGGTCTCGGTCGGCAGATAGAGCAGGCGGCCGAGGATCGCGGCCGCCATCCGGCGCCGCGCCTCCGGCGTATCGGAGGCGGGGGGCCTGTCGAACCCGCAATCGGCCTCGCGCGTGAAGGCGATGCAGGCGTCCTGGACGCGCCCGCGCTTCCTGCTCTGGGTGCCTTTCTTGTCCGCGTCCTCGCGGAGCGGCATGCCATTGGGATCATAGTCGATCACCGATCCCTGGGAGATCGTGCACAATTCGTCGAGCACAGGAGCCGGCCGGCCGAGCGCCCGGAGGGTGCGGGCGTCGTAATTGCGCTGGTCGATCATGCCCTTCTTGTCGAGCGCGGTCGCGAAATCCTCGCAAAGCAGCAGATAGCGTCCCGCAACGGTCAGGCCCATGCGCTCGCGCAGCACCGGCTCGAGCAGGTTCTGGAGGGTGCCGTTATAGCCGAGATCGACCAGCATCACGGCATCGCCATCCTCGACGCCGAGGCTTCGCACGTGGGTCATCAGCCGCTCGGCGAAGGCCGCCGAGCGCGCCACGATGGTTGCGACATGGTTTGGCTCGAGCACCTTGGCGGCGACGACCGACTGGCCCTCCACCCCCACGGCGCCGCCGGCGAGGCTCCTGGCCTCGGCTTCCGTGAGCAGCATCTGGCGCGTGATCACGTCGATGCGCCCATGCGGCTTTGTCGCCGCCAGATAGGCATGCACCGACTCCCGATCGACATAGCTCGCGCAGCGCGCCGTGAAACGGCTGACCTCGAGCGCCGCGGTCTTGAACGCGCCCGGGAATGCCGCGTCGAACACGCGATGCGGCAGGTGGCCATCGCGCAGCAGGAAGAGCAATTTGACCTTCTTGCCGGCGCGTTCGGCCATCGCGGTGGCCTCGTCCTTGAGCCACCGGGCATAGGCATGCATCAGCGGGCCGAGCACGTCATGGCCGAGCATCCAGGCCGGATCGTCGTCGACGCGCAGCGCGCATTGCGCCCGATGGGGCTGATAGGCGGGCACGGTCGCGCGCGTCCGGGGGTCGAGCAAGGTCGCGACGCTGGCCTCCAGCCGCAGCCGGCGCTCGCAGGCGGGGTCGAACTGGCGGAAATGGACGGCATGTATGCCGAACCGGCGCGCCCCTTCGAAATCGGCGGCCTTGTTGTCGCCGACGTGCAGGATCGCGCCGCCGGGCACGTTCAACGCCTCGAGCACAGGCCCGAACAGGCCCTGCGCCTTGCCGCGATGATGGTCGCAGGAACAGAAGATGGCGTCGATCGCCGAAGCGACCTCCTCTCCGGCCGCGCGCGCGATCAGCTGCCGCAGCTGCGCGGGATCGAGATAGGTGTCGCTGACGATAATCAGCTTGAGGCCGCTTTGTTTCGCCGCCCGGATCAGCGCGACGGCCGGCGCGAACGCGAAGCAGTGGCGCGCCTCGGCGTCGAGCTCGGCCTCGATGGCCTCAGCGATCTCCGCATCGGAGGCCGCCGGACGCATCGTGCGGTAGATTTCCTCGATCGTGACGTCCTCGCGGCCGAACATCTTCGCCGCGGCGCGCGCGCGGCTTTCGCCGAGCGCACGCGTCAACGCGCCGCCGCCTTCGATCGCGATATCGGCGAATATGTCGTGCGGCGCCTGGACATTGCGCCAGAGCAAGGTGTCGAAGCAGTCGAGCGACAGATATTCGATTCCCGCAGGGGCGTGATCGAGCAGGGTTGCGAGCTCCGCGGCCCGCACATTCGTCTTCATCGCGCGTCTCCCTGGAAATGGTCGGCGAGTTGCAGGCGCACCCGGTCGAGCGCGGCCTTCTTGATCTGGCAGATGCGCGCGGCGCCGACGCCCAGGGTCTGGCCGATCTCCTCGAGGTTCATTTCCTCGACGAAATAAAGCTGCAGGACCGTCGCGTCGCGCTCGGGCAGGGTGCGGATCGCCTCGGCGAGCGCGCCCTTCAGCCGCTCGCGGTCGAGCGCCTCGTCGGCGCCTTCCTCATGGTCGGCGAACCACATGCTGTGGTCGGAATAGATTTCCTCGATCGATTCCTGGTGCACCGCCTGGCTGTCGTCGACCATCTCGCGATAGGCGGCGGCCTCCAGCCCCATCTCCTCGGCCATTTCGGCATCGCCCGCGGCGCGGCCGAGCCGGTTCTCCAGCCGCTCGCGCACCGCGGCGAGCTGGCGGCGGCGCGCCATCGCGGCGCGGCAGAGCGAGGCGTGGCGCCGCAAATGGTCGATCATCGCGCCGCGGATGCGCAGGGTGGCGTAGGTCGCGAAGGCGTGGCCGCGATCCTCGAAGCCGTTCGCCGCCTCGACCAGGGCGACCATCCCGATCTGGGCGAGGTCCTCGACGTCGATCGCGGTGGCGACGCGGGCATGGACGTGCCAGGCGATCTTGCGCACCAGGGGCATGTGCGCGCGCACCAGCGCCTCGGGCGCGGGGCGCGCCTCCTTTCGGTAGGTTGCCGGGCCGTATTGCGGGTCAATGAGCGCCATGGCCCACCTCCGCGAGGATCGGCTCGGTCATGACCGGCGGCGGGCAGGCCATGCGCCGGGCGAGCGCGGCGAAGGCGCGCGCCGCGGGCGCCCCGGGAAAGGCCTCGACCACGCAGCGCTTGCGAAGCACCGCCTCGCGCACGAACGGGTCGGAGGGGATCGCGCCGGCATAATTGAGGTCGACGTCGATGAACCGGGTCACGATCGCGCGGAACTTGTCGAACAGGGCGCGCGCGGCGACGTCGTGCGGCGCCATGTTGGCGAGGATCTCGAAGCTCGGCGTGCCGTGGCTGACGCTGAGCGCCTTCACCATCGCATAAGCGTCGACGAAGGAGGTCGGCTCGGGGGTCAGCACGATGAGCGGCGTGTCCGCAGCGGCGACCAGAGCGAGCGCGGAGGCCTCGATGCCGCCGCCCGTGTCGATGACGATATGGTCGAAGCGCGCCGCATAGGGCCTCAGCGCCTCCATCAGCCGGGCGCGCTCGGCGGCGGACAGGGTCGAGCCGCTGCCGGTGCCGCTATGGCCGGGCAGGAATTGCAGGCCGCCCGGGCCGCGCTGGAGCAGGTCGTCGATCCCGCAGCGGCCGGCGAGCAGATCGCCGATCGTCCAGGCGGACGGCATGCCGAGCAGGATCGCGGCATTGGCGAGCCCCATGTCGCAATCGACGAGCATGGTCCGGCCGCCCAGCCGGGCGAAGGCGACCGCGAGGTTGACGCTGACATTGGTCTTGCCGGCCCCGCCCTTGCCGCTGGCGACGGCGATGACGCGGGCCCTGTCCGAAAAAGAAATCACGCAACAACCTCCGATTCGAGCAAGGGTCTTTCCATCTCGCCGCCGACGATGGCGACGACCTCGACCGGCTTGTTGTCCGGGATTTCGAGGAGGGAGAGGACTGGGGCGTCGGGCACGTGCAGCGCCAGCAGGCGGGAGAGTGCGCGGCGCGCGATGGGCGAGGTGACGATGGCGAAGCGGCGGCCTTCGGCGAGCAACTGGCCCGCGACCTCGCCGACCGCCTGGACGATACGCTGGCTGAGCCCCGGCTCGATCGGATGGACCGCGTCGCGGCCGGCCCGGACCGCCTGGGCCAGCAGATTCTCGAGGCCCGGATCGAGCGTGACCACGGGCAGCGGCATGCGCACCGGGACGATGGTCTGGATGATCAGGGCGCCGATCCGCTGGCGCACGGCCTCGACGAGCTGGACCGGGTCGGTCTCCTCGCGCGCGGCGTCGGCCATCGCCTCGCCGATCCGGCGGAAGTCCTTCAGGGGGACTCCTTCGGCGAGCAAGGCGCGGCAGAGGCCGGCGAAGGCGGGCAGGGTCAAAGGCTGCGGGGTGATGTTGGCGGCGAGCTGCGGCGCATTCTCCTTCAGCGCGTCGACCAGCTTCTGCGCCTCGTCCATGCCGAACAGGTCGGCGGCGGCGGTCTGGATGACCTGGTTCAAATGGGTGGCGACGACGGTCGCGGGATCGACGACGGTATAGCCGGCGACGACCGCCTCGGCGCGCTGCGACGGCTGGATCCAGACCGCGTCGAGCCCGAAGGTCGGGTCCCTGACCTGGCGGCCCTCGACCCGCTCGAGCAGATCGCCCGAATCGAGCGCGAGCAATTCCTCGGGCCAGATCTCGTCCTCCGCGGCGACGACTCCCGCGACGGTGATGCGGTAGCTATTGGGCGAAAGGGTGAGCTCGTCGCGGACGCGGACCATCGGCACGACGAAGCCCAATTCGCGCGAAAGCTGGCGGCGGATGCCGGTGATCCGGGCCATGAGCGGCGCGCCCTTGCGCTCGTCGACCAGGCCGACGAGGGCGAAGCCGAGCTCGAGCCCGAGCGCGGCATCGTCGCTGACCTCGTCCCAGCCGATCGCGCTCGGCGTCGCGACGGGCTGAGCCTCGACATCGGCCGCGGCGGCGCGCAGCTTCGCGGCCTTGCGCAGCCGCCAGGCGATGGTGCCGGCGACGGCCGCGGCGGGCAGGATGACGACGTGCGGCATGCCGGGCAGCAGGCCGAGGAAGAGCAGGATCGCCGCGACCGGCGTCCAGGCGCGATGCGAGCCGAACTGGCTCGTGATCTGGCCGGAAAGGTCGAGAGGCGAGGAGACCCGGGTGACGATCGAGGCGGCGGCGATCGAGAGCAGCAAAGCGGGGACCTGCGCGACCAGAGCGTCGCCGATCGCGAGCAGGACGTAATTGGAGGCGGCATTGCCGATCGACATGCCGTGGCTGAGCGTGCCGAGGATCAGGCCGCCGATCACGTTGACGAGCAGGATCAGCACGCCGGCGATGGCGTCGCCCTTCACGAACTTGGAGGCGCCGTCCATCGAGCCGTAGAAATCGGCCTCGGTCGCCACCTCCTGGCGGCGCGCCTTGGCCTCCTCCGGGGTGAGCAGACCGGCATTGAGATCGGCGTCGATCGCCATCTGCTTGCCGGGCATGGCGTCGAGGGTGAAGCGCGCCGAGACTTCGGAGACGCGGCCCGCGCCCTTGGTGATGACGACCAAATTGATGATCATCAGGATGATGAAGACGAAGATGCCGACCGCATAATCGCCGCCGATCAGGAAGCTCCCGAACGCCTCGATGACATGGCCGGCCGCGCTCGCGCCGGTATGGCCGTTGACCAGCACCACCCGGGTCGAGGCGACGTTGAGCGCGAGGCGCAGCAGGGTCGTGAACAGGAGGACGGTCGGGAAGGAGGAGAAATCGAGCGGGCGGGCGACGTTCAGCGCCACCATCAGCACCGCGAGGCTCAGCATGATGTTGCTGATGAAGCCGATGTCGAGCATCGTCGCCGGCACCGGCACCACCATCAGCATGACGAGCAGCAGCGTGGCGATCGGCAGGATCGCCCCGCGCCCCATGCTCAGCCAGCCGGATCTTTTCGCCGCAGCCTCGGCCATCGATCAGCCCCCGAGCCGCGCGAGCATCAGATAGGCCATGCGCGCGAGCTGCGGCGAGCCGGTGCTCGGGGAGCGGTTGCGGCCGGCCTCGAGCGCGACGTCGAGCGGATCGCGGTCGAGCGGGTTCTCGTCCATCGCGCCCATGTCGAGCGCGGCGAGGCTGAAGCCCGGGTGCGGCGGCGTCGCCGCGGCGGTGCGGATCGGTGCGGCGACGGCGCCGCCGCCCATCCGCTCGGCGAAATGCGCGCGGATCTCGGCGAAGCTGCGCGCCGAGCCGTCGCGATTGAAGAAGACGGCGCGGTTGGCGCGGGCCGCCGCCGGCAGCATCGCCGCCGCCGCGGCCTCGGGATGGGCGTCGTGCGCGCGCAGGAAGCGCGCCGCGCCGCCGGCGCCGAGGAAGTGGGCGAGATAGAGATCGACCGGCTCGGCGGGGCGGCCGAGCCGGTGCTCGAGATAGCGGCCATTGTCGGCCGCATATTCGGCGGCCATCGCCGAGGAGGCCTCGGGCTGGCGGCGCAGATCGAGGATCTGGCGGCGCAGCTCGGGGTCGGCGACATAATAATGGCCGTTGCGCCCGCGCTGGATCGCATCGGCCTCGGCGCCGAGGCCGTGCGCGGCGCCGTGCTGCTTGACCATGCCGAGCCAGGTCTGCTCGATGAACTGGAACAGGCCGGTCGCGCTCGAGGTGCGGGCGTGCGCATTGGGGTTGAGGCTGCTTTCGATCCGGGCCTGGCTCAGCAGATAGTCGAACCGGACGCCGGTGCGGGCGGAGGCGAGCTGGATCGCGGCGGTGACGCGATCGCGTCCGCTTTCCCCATTCACGTTCCTTGTCGTGGTCGTCGTCGGAATCATGACGCCCCCTTGGTTGCGGGGCCATCTTCGCAAGGAGCGTGCCAATTGACGCGGTGCACGGCCGTCGTCCTGACGAACGTCAGGACCCATGAACACGGTGCTTACGAGTTCTCGCAGTCCGTGTTCATTGATCCCGGATCAAGTCCGGGATGACGAAAGGAGTGTTGCCGCCGAGCATGGATCCCGGATCAGGTCCGGGATGACGCAGGCGTGGTTACCGCGCGCCGGGATGATAGGTCATCGCCGGCTCGGCCCCGCGCAGGGCGGCCATGGCGTTGACGCGGCGGCGGATCGTGTCCGTCAGAAAATTGACTCGGATCTGGGCGGCCTGGGCGAGGGCGGCGAGGCTGAGCAGCCGCTCCTTCACCGCGGGCGTCGCGGCCCAATCCTGGCTGGCGCGCGCCGAGGCGACCGCGTCGGCGAGCGCGAGGGTCGCGCTCTCGATGGCGTGGAGGTCGTTGCCGTCGAGCGCGCGGATCAGGGCCTCATGGCACGAGGCGAGCCGGTCGAGGACAATAAGGCTCATCAGCCGCGCCGCGGCAGGTCGAGCGCGATCATGCTTTCGGCGATCCTGGCCGGGTCGACCGGATAGCGGCCCTCGGCGATCGCGCTGCGGATCGCGGCGACCTTCGCGCCGTCGACGGGCGGGCCGTCCGCGACCAAGGCGAGCACCGCGCTCTGGACGGGGCCTTCGGCGCCGCGGACGCCGGCGCCGCTCACGGGGGCGACGCCATTGCCTTTCCCGGCGCGGCCGAGATCGATGGCGCCCGGTCCGCTTTTCCCCACTCCGTCGATCATCTTTCGAACCCTTTCACGCGCCGCGGCCGAGACCTTCGGGTCGGATAACGGCAATTTTCACGATTAGTTAAATCCTGGAAGCGCGACCCGGCCGTCGTCGAGCACGAGGCCGATGATCGGGGCGGAGCGATGCTCGGTGCGGACGCGGATGCGGTCGCCCGGCGCGCCGTCCTGCTCGGCCACCGCCAGCGTGCTGACGGTGAAGCCGCTGCTGATCGCGACGAGCTGGATCTGGTCGCCGCGGCGCACCACCGGCTCGGCGCGCGCCGCCACGGGAGCGGCCGCGGCGGTCGCCGCATGAGCGCTCGCGACCAGCGGCACCCTGATCCGCCAGCCGAGCGGCTGGCAGCGGACGCTGACCGCGCCCATCGCCGGCTCGCCGACCTCCGCCGGCTGCGGGCAGGCGGCGAGGCGCAGGCGCCGGTCGATCGGGCCGACCGCGCCGCCGGGCTCGCCGATGCCGGCGCCCAAGGCGGCGGCGACGCGGCTGTCGAGCATCTCCAGATTCTCGAAGCTCTGCGCGGAGGCGGGGGCCGCTACGGCCGCGGACAGCAGCAGCAAGGTCAGCCCCGGGCGTCGGAAAATTGGCACCATCACGGTCTCTCCACTGGTTCGCGGAAAGACGTAGCAACGGCCGTGCCAAGTCGCTCTTATCGGGGAGAGACCGAGATTCTCTGGCCCATGTCCGCGCCCGCTGCGTCCGCGACCGAGATGGCGATTTCGCGGTCGCGGACGCCGCCTTCCTGGAGCGCCCGGCCGACCGCCGCGGCCCGCGCGGCGCTCAGCTCGAACCGGTCGAGCCGGCCGCCGGCCTCGGCCGCGCCGGTGCTGAGGATGCGGATCGCGCGGCCGGCAAGCCGCCGCCCCTCCGCCTGCAGCAGCGCCCGCGCCTCGGGCTTCAGCACCGCCTCGCCCGGCTGGAACAGATCGGGCGCGCGATAGCCGCCCGCCAGCGGCGCGGCGGGCAGAGCGGCCGCGCGCGAGCGCGCCGCCTGCATGGCGTTGAGCAGGACGAAGCAGCCGAGCAGGAGCAGCAGCAGGTCCGCCAGGCTGACCGCCCAGCGCGGGACCGGGACGGTCGTCATCCGGCCCGCCTGAACCGGCGCGCCTGCCATCCGCCCTGCGCTTCTTCCTCTTCCGCGCGCGCGAGGGCGACCAGCCGCTCGACCGTCCGCGCCTGCCAGGCGCATTCGGCGTCGGACAGGCGCTGCAGCCGCGCCGCCACCGGCCCGCAAATGCAGAAAGCGAGGACGAGGCCGTAGAGCGTGGTCAGCATCGCCACCGCCATCGCCGGGGCCATCGCCGCCGGATCGTTCATCCGCGCGAACATCGCGACCAGCCCGATCACGGTGCCGATCATCCCCATCGCCGGCGCGATCTCGGCGGCGTGGCGCCAGAGCCCGATCACCGCCGCGTGGCGGGCGCGGCGGTCCTCCATCTCCTCGCGCGCCCAGGTCGCGAAGCTCTCGGCGCGCGCGGCGTCGGCGAGGCGGCAGGCGGCGCGGTGAACGAAGTCGACCGGCGTCTTCACCCGGTCGGCGCAGATCGTCCCCTTATATTCGGACAGATGCTGGATCCTGCGGACCGCGCGGTCGGCGGTCTCGGCGTCGCGCATCGGCCGCGCGCGGAAGAAGGGGAGCAGGGCCGCGAAGCCGCGTCCGCCGTCCTTGCCGGTCGCGGAGATCCAGGTGACGAAGGCGGTGCCGCCGACCACGAGCGAGAAGGCGAGAGGGTCGAAAAAACGATCAACGAACCCGATCACGCGTCCCTCCCGCCCCCGGCAAGAATCTGCCGGTCCCGGCAAGCTCTTGCCGGTCCTGCATCCTCCCGCTCGGCTGCAAGGGCGCCCGCGAAGCATCGCGCCGGGATTGGCACGATCATTGCTTCGACCAAGCGGGCGCCCTTGCCTGTCAAATTAACGGCGGGCCGGGGCGAAGCTTTAGAGGAGTTTGAGATGGCGCAGGGCGACGGCCTTTTCGGCATCGACGGGACGGTGTTGCGGCTCCGCTCGCAGCGGCTCAACCTGCTCGCCTCCAACATCGCCAATGCGGCGACGCCGGGCTACCAGGCGCGCGACATCGATTTCGACCGCGCCATGAGCCTCGCCTCGCAGGGCTACGACGCCGAGCGCGCGGGCAACGAAGCGATCGCCTATCGCGTGCCGACCACGCCCTCGATCGACGGCAACACGGTCGAGCTCTCCACCGAGCAGACGCTCTTCGCCGAGAATGCGGTCCAGTACCGCGCGACTTTGTCGTTCCTCGAAGGCCGGATCTCCACGATCCGCCGCGCCTGGAAGGGAGAGTAGGATGACCCGCCCCCTCTCCGTGTTCGACATCGCCGGCCGCGCCATGTCGGCGCAGCTCGTGCGGATGAACACGACCGCCTCCAACCTCGCCAATGCCGGCTCCGTTTCCGGCACGCGCGAGGGCGCGTTCCGCGCGCTCCGCCCCGTCTTCCGCACGGTCGAGGACAGCCCTGGCATCGCCACGGTGACCGTCGACCGCGTCGTCCAGGCGGACGTCGAGCCGACCCGCCGCCACGATCCGAGCCACCCGCTCGCCGACGCCAATGGCGACGTCTGGGATGCCGGCGTCGATAGCGCCGCCGAGCTCATCGATATGGTCGAGACCGCGCGCCAATATCAGAACAACGTCCAGGTCCTCCAGACCGCCAAGACCCTCACCCTCGACACTTTAAGGCTGGGCCAATGAGCATCATCGACACGATCAACAACGCGCACAACGTGCCGGCGCCGCCGGCCGCGACCGGTTCGACGGCCGCGGCCGCCGCCATTCCCGGCGCGATGACCCAGAACGATTTCCTGAAGCTGATGACCACCCAGCTCACCACCCAGGACCCGTTCAACCCGGTCGACAACACCCAGATGGTCGCCCAGATGGCGCAATTCTCGCAGGTCGCGGGCATCGCCCAGATGAACCAGAGCCTGCAGACGATCGCCGCCTCTTTGGGCGGCAGCCGGCTCTCCGACGCGGCGAGCTGGATCGGCCATTCGATGCTGGTCAGCTCGGACATCGCGACCCCGCTTCGCGACGGCTCCTATGCCGGCCAGTTCACGCTCACCGATCCGGCCGACCAGGTCACGGTCAACTTCCTCGACGCGAACGGCGCGGTCGTGCACAGCGAGACGCTCGGGCCCCAGCAGGCCGGCGACATCTCCTTCGCCTGGGACGGCAAGGACGCGAACGGCGCGACCGTCGCCGACGGGCCGCTGCGCCTCGTCGTCACCTCGACCCATGGCGGCCAGAGCAGCAATCCCGCGACCGCCACCTGGACCGCGATCGGCGGCATCCAGTCCCCCTCCAGCGGCGGCGACAGCCGCCTCGTCACCGGCCTCGGGCTGCTCGCGCCCAGCGACGCCATCCGCATCGCCTGACCCAATCAAGGAGCACCACAATGTCCTTCTACACCTCGCTTTCCGGCCTTCGCGGCGCGCAGACCGACCTTTCGACCATCTCGAACAATATCGCCAATGTCGGCTCGATCGGCTTCAAGCGGAGCCGCGCCCAGTTCGGCGACATCATGCCGGCCTCGGGGACGACCGCGGGCCAGGGCACCAGGCTCAAGGGGATCGAGCAGGAGTTCACCCAGGGCGGTTTCGAGACCTCGGCGCGCGACCTCGATCTCGCGATCAGCGGCTCGGGCTTCTTCGTGACCCGCGACGCGCTGACCGGCGGCACCACCTATTTCTCGCGCAACGGCTCGCTCTCGGTCGACGGCCAGCGCTATCTCAAGGATTCGAACGGCGGCTATATCCAGGTCCTGCCGGTCGATGCCGAGGGCCATGTCACCGCGAGCGGGCTCCAGTCGTCGCTCAACCTGCAGCTGCCCCTGACCTCGGGCACGCCGCGCCAGACGACTTTGGTGACGCTCGCCGCCAACTTGCCGAGCACCGCCGACAAGCCGGCCGACCGCGCCGTCTACAGCGCGCAGCAGCCTTATGCCTTCGATCGGCTCGATCCGAACAGCTACAATTATTCGCAGCAGACCACGGTCTACGACAATAGCGGCGAGGCCCAGTCGGCGACCCTCTATTTCGTCCGCACCGGCTCGGTCGCGGCCGGCGATTCCGCGGACACCTGGGACGTCCATCTGTTCATCGGCAACGAGGAAGCCTCGACCGTCGCCAATTCGGCCACTCCGCAGCCGGCGCAATTGAGCTTCGACGCGGCCGGCGCGATCACCGCGCCGACCAGCCCGGTCGCGTTCAGCAGCGTGTTCCCGTCGGGCGCCTCCTCGCCGATCGCTTTGACCCTCGACTTCGGCACCACGACGAAGCAGGCTGCGGGTGCGTTCAGCATCGCCTCGATCGGCCAGGACGGCATCGCTTCCTCCAAGCTGTCGGACGTCTCGATCGGCGAGGACGGCCTCGTCACCGCCAGCTTCACCGACGGCACCACCCAGGCGCTCGGCAAGTTGCTCCTCGCCAATTTCTCGAACCCCGGCGGGCTTCGCCAGCGGGGCGACGGGCGCTGGACCGTCACCGGCAACAGCGGCCCGGCCCAGGTCGGCGAGGCCGGATCGGATGCGTTCGGCCGGATCCAGACCGGCGCGCTCGAGCGGGCCAATGTCGACATCACCGAGGAGCTCGTCTCGCTGATCGCGGCGCAGCGCAACTTCCAGGCCAACGCCAAGGCGATCGAGACGGCCAATTCGATGGACCAGTCGATCATCAACCTGCGCAGCTGAGGATGAGAGCCGGGAGCTGAGCCATGGACAGGCTGATCTACACCGCCTTGTCGGGGATGCGCGGCGCGATGGCGCGGCAGACCACGACCGCGAACAACCTCGCCAATGCGAACACGACCGGCTTTCGCGCCGAAATGTCGTCGGCGAGCGCTTTGTGGGTGCGCGGCCCGGGCTTCGAGGCCCGCGCCCCGGTCTCCCAGCAGGTGGTTGCGGCCGACATGGCGCCGGGCTCGGTCACCGACACCGGCCGCGACCTCGACGTCGCGATGCAGGGCGACGCCTTGCTCGCGGTCCAGGCCGACGACGGCAGCGAGGCCTATACGCGGCGCGGCGATCTCCAGGTCAGCCCGACCGGGGTGGTCACCACCGGCGACGGCCATCCCGTCCTCGGCGAGGGCGGGCCGCTCACCTTGCCGCCGGCCGATTCGGTCCGCATCGCCAATGACGGCGCGATCTGGATCGTGCCCACGGGCGGCGATCCCAACCAGCCCCAGCAGGTCGACCGGCTGAAGCTCGCGACCCCGGCCGGCTCGCGCATCCAGAAGGGGCTGGACGGCCTGTTCCGCGTCGCCGACGGCGGCGCCTTGCCGTCCGATCCCGATGCGCGGATCACCCCGCACAGCCTCGAAGGCTCCAACGTCAACACCAGCCAGACCCTGATCGACATGATCGAGGCGAGCCGCTCGTGGGACATGCAGCTGCAGCTCGTCACCCAGGCGCGCGAGATGGACACGTCCGCCGCCGACCTCATGCGCCTGCCCAATTAGGCCGGCTCCAAGGAGAAGAAGATGTCCAATTCAGCCCTTCAGGTCGCCCGCACCGGGCTCGACGCCCAGGCCGAGCGGATGCGCATCATCGCCAACAACCTGGCGAACGTGAACACGACCGGCTTCCAGCGCGACCGCGCCGAATTCGCGACCCTGGCCTATCAGACGGTCACCGCGGCCGGCGCCCGCTCCTCGGCCGACAACCAATATGCGACGGGGCTCAACCTCGGCACCGGCGTCCGGATGACCGGCACCGGCCGCGTCACCACCCAGGGCGCGCTCAGCACCACGAGCAACCCGTTCGACCTCGCGATCGAGGGCCAGGGCTATTTCCAGATCCTGCGCCCCGACGGCAGCACCGCCTACACCCGCGCCGGCAATTTCCATCTCTCCTCGGAGGGCAAGATCGTCACTTCGGACGGCCTGCCGCTCCAGCCCGAGATCCAGATCCCGGACGGCGCCCAGTCGGTCACGATCGGCACCGACGGCACCGTCTCGGCCACGGTCGCCGGCAGCGCCGAGGCGACCGAGGTCGGCAAGATCGAGATTTCGCGCTTCATCAATCCGGCCGGCCTGCAGGCGCTCGGCAACAATCTCTACGGCGAGACCGCGGCCAGCGGCTCCGCCCAGACCGGCGTGGCCGGGCTCGAGGGCCGCGGCACGATCCGCCAGGGCGCGCTCGAAGGCTCGAACGTCAACGTCGTCGAGGAGCTCGTCGACATGATCGAGACCCAGCGCGCCTATGAGGTGAACTCGAAGATGGTCCAGGCCACCGACGAGATGCTGCGCAACGCGAACCAGCAGCTCTAGACGATGGCCGCTCCCTTCCTCATCGCCGCCTGCCTGCTCTGCTCGCACCACGGCCCGGCGCCGGTCTACACGCCCGCGCCGCCGCCGCCGCCGCCGCCGCCGGTCGCGAACGGCGCGATCTTCCAGCCGCAATACGGCTATGCGCCGCTGACCAGCGGCCAGCGCGCCGCCCAGGTCGGCGACGTCATCACCATCGTGCTGGTCGAGCGCACCCAGGGCACGTCGACGAGCACCTCGGCGACCGACCATGCCGGCAATATCGGCCTCACTCCGCCGACCACCGGCCCGTTGGCGCTTTTCTCGCCGACCGACGCGGCGATGGGCGGCAACTCGACCTTCGCCGGCCACGGCCAGACCGGCCAGTCCAACTCCCTGGTCGGCGAGATCAGCGTCGTCGTCTCCGAGGTCCAGCCCAACGGCAACATGCGGGTGCGCGGCGAGAAACTGCTGCACATCAACCGCGGCAACGAGACGATCCGCATCTCGGGGATCGTCCGCCCGGCCGACATCGGCGCCGACAATCGGATCGCCTCGACCCGCGTCGCCGACGCCCAGATCGACTATGTCGGCCGCGGCGAAATCTCCCGCGCCAGCCGCCAGGGCTGGCTGCAGCGCTTCTTCTCCATTCTCAGCCCGTTTTGAGGTGAGGTCTATGTTCCGTCGCTTTCTGATCGCGATCTCCGCTCTCCTCGTGCTGGCCGCGCCGGCCCAGGCGACGCGGATCAAGGATCTCGGCACCTTCCAGGGCGTCCGCCCCAACCAGCTGATCGGCTACGGCATCGTCGTCGGCCTGGCGGGGACGGGCGACGACAATCTCGAATATGCGACGCAGGGCATGAACGGAGTCGCCTCGCGCTTCGGCCTGACCCTGCCGCCCGGCGTCAATCCGGCGCTCAAGAATGCGGCGGCGGTGATGATCACCGCCGATCTTCCCGCTTTCTCACGGCCCGGCCAGCGGCTCGACATCACCGTCTCTGCGCTGGGCCGCGCCCGCTCGCTGCGCGGCGGCACTTTGATCATGTCCCCGCTGCGCGGCGCCGACAACCAGATCTACGCGATGGCGCAGGGCAATCTCGCGGTCGGCGGCCTCGGCGTCTCGGCGCAGGACGGCTCGCAGGTCTCGGTCAACGTGCCTTCCTCGGGCCGCATCCCGGGCGGCGCCACCGTCGAGCGCGCGGTCGACACCGGCTTCGCGACCGCGCCGGCCCTGAGCTTCAATCTTTCCGAATCCGATTTCACCACCGCGCAGCGGGTCGCCGACGCGATCAACCGCGAGGTGGGCCAGCCGATCGCGCGCGCCGAGGACGGGGTCTCGATCTCGATCCAGGCCCCCCAGGGCGCCGAGATCCGCACCACCCTGATGAGCCGGCTGGAGAATATCGAGGTCGAGCCGGCCGACGCGCCGGCGCGGGTGATCGTCAACGCGCGCACCGGCACGGTCGTGATCAACGGCGCGGTCCGGATCAGCCCGGCCGCGGTCAGCCACGGCCGCCTGACCGTCGCCGTCCAGGAGGACCCGCACACCAGCCAGCCGGCGCCCCTGTCGCGCGGCGAGACGGTGGTCGAGCAGCACAGCAACATCACCGTGACCGAGCATCGCTCGCCGATGTTCGAGCTCGCCCCCGGCGCTTCGCTCGCCGAGATCGTGCGCGCGGTGAACGCGATCGGCGCGGCCCCGTCCGACCTGGTCGCGATCCTCGAGGCGCTGAAGCAGGCCGGCGCCCTGCGTGCCGATCTGGTGATCCTGTGACCGCCCCGCTTCGCCCGCAGGCGCCCACGTCGCTGCCGCTGCAGAGCCCGTCCACCTCCCTCGCGCCCCAGGCGCCGGACAGTGCGGCGCAGCGCGCCGCCCTGCGCACCGCTGCCCAGCAGTTCGAGGCGGTGTTCCTGCGCCAGCTGATCGGCTCGATGCGCCAGGCCCATCTTGCCGACGACATGTTCGGCAGCTCGGCGACCGATCAGTTCCGCGACATGTCCGACGCCAATCTCGCCGATTCCATGTCGCATCAGGGCGTGTTCGGCATCGCCCAGATGCTGCTCGCCCAGTTCGACCGCCACGCCGCCGCGCCGGCCGCCGCCGCTCCGCAGGCCGCGCCCGCCGCGCCCGACGGGACCGCCCGATGAGCGACCTGCTCGCCATCGGCGCGTCGGCGCTCAACGCCTATCAGGCCGCGCTTTCGGCGGTCGGCGAGAATGTCGCGAACGCGCAGACGCCGGGTTTCGCGCGGCGCCGGATCGTGCTCCAGGAAGCGACCGTGGTCGGCTCGGGCGACCTCGGTTACCGGCCGCAGGTCACCTTCAACGGCGTCACCGCGACCGGCGTCGTGCGCGCCTGGGACGATTTCAAGGCCAGCGAGGCGCGGCTCGCGACCTCGGCCGGCGGGCGCGCGGACGTGCGCCAGCAATGGCTCGGCAGCGTCGAGACCGCGCTCGACGACGGCCCCTCGGGCATCGGCTCCTCGATGACCGGCTTCTTCACCGCCGCCGCCTCTTTGGCCTCGGACCCCGGCGACCCGCTCGGCCGCCGCGCGGTCCTCTCGGCGCTCGACGGCGTCGCCGGCGCGTTCCGCAACACTGCGGGCGCGCTGGCCCGAATCTCCGACGGCGTCGGCCAGGCGGCCGGGCTCGAGGTCGATGCGCTCAACGACGCGCTGAGCTCGCTGGCCGACGTCAACGGCGCGCTCGCGCCGGCCGCCGCGAACGGAGCGGCACGCGCCTCGCTCGAGGACCAGCGCGACCAGCTGATCGGCTTCATCGCCGGCAAGATCGACGTCAAGGTGACGATCGGCGGCGACGGCCGCGCCTCGCTCGCCGCGGGCGCCAATGCCGGCCTTTCCCTGCTTTCCGGCAGCGGGCCCAGCCTCGTCGGCCTCGTTCCCGCCGCGGACGGGCGGCTGTCGCTGCGGCTTTCGGTGGGCGGCACGACGGTGCCGCTCCCCGCCGCGGGCGGGACCCTGGCCGGGCTCGTCGACGTCGCCGCCAATGTCGCGGACCGGCGCAGCGCGCTCGACGGCCTCGCGGCCGATTTCACCTCGATGGTCAACAGCTGGTCGGCGGGCGGCAAGGACGCCAACGGCGCTGCCGGCGCGAACCTGCTGTCCGCGCCCACCGGCGCGGTCTCGATGCAGGCGCTCGTCAGCGATCCCGATCTCGTGCCGGCGGCGGATTCCGGCGGCGCCCCCAATGGCAATCTGCTCGCGCTCGACGCGCTGCGCGGATCGAGCGATGTCGAGGATCGCTGGTCGGCCCTGGTTTCGGCCAACGCCCAGATGCTGTCCTCGGCCAAGGCGGAATCGGCCGCGGCCTCGCAATGGCGCGACACCAGCCTCGCCGCGCTCGACGAAGTGACCGGCGTCGATCTCGACACCGAAGCGGCGGAGATGCTGCGCTACCAGCAGGCGTACAGCGCCTCGGCCCGCATCATCCAGGTCGCGCGCGAATCCATCCAGGCGCTGTTCGACGCGCTCTGAGGCCCTTGAAGGACTGAAATCATGATCAGCGGAACCCGTTATCGCCTGACGATGGAGATCAACCGGCAGAGCGCCCTGGCGAACGCCATCGCGCGCACCCAGACCGAGATCAGCACCGGCAAGCGCATCCAGGCGCCCTCGGACGATCCCGTGGCCGCGGCGCGCATCTCCTCGATCGCGCGCAGCCAGGCGAACGACACCGCGTTCAAGAGCAATTTGAACCTCGCCACCGCGCTCGCCGCTCGCGCCGACACGGTGCTGAGCTCGGTGGGCAGCGCGCTCGACCGCGCCAGCGAGCTGATGGTCCAGGGCGCGAACGGCACGCTGTCGGACGGCGACCGCGCGACCATCGCCGAGGAGCTGCGCTCGATCGCCGCGGACATCGGCACGCTCAAGGACACCAGGGACGCGCGCGGCGGCCCGCTCTTCATGTCGGGCGGGTCGCTTCGGATTCCGGTGGCGAGCGGGGTCTCGATCGAGGCGGTCGGCACACGCGAGGACGTCTTCGAATCCGTCGCCACCGCGAGCGGGCCGCAGGATATCGCGGCGATCGTCTCGGCCGCCGCCGACGCGCTTTCGCTGAGCGATCCCACCGCCCGCGCCGCCGCGGTCGCGACCTCGGCCGACGAGGTCTCCGCCGCGGTCGAGCATGTCGCCAATGCGCGCGGCGCGCAGGGCACGCTCGGCAGCCGCATCGACGCGCTGACCGAACGCCAGGCCGACAGCGACCTCCAGCTCGAGGAGGAGCGCAGCAATCTCGAGAGCACCGACGTCACCGCGGCGATCGCCAAGCTCCAGTCGCAGCAGCTCACCCTCCAGGCCGCCCAGGCCGTCTTCTCCCGCGTCAACGCGAACACCCTGTTCGACATATTGCGCTAGGCCCTTCTTTCCCTCTCCCGCTTGCGGGAGAGGGCAGGGTGAGGGTCTTCTTCTTGTTGTCAGCGCCGGGGCAGCAAAAAGAACAAGACCCTCATCCTCCCACCGCTTCGCGGCGGGCCCCTCCTTCTCCCGCAGGCGGGAGAAGGGAAAAGACTAAATCTCGCGCCGCTCCATCCGTAACCATAAGGTCACGGCACGCTTTGGGCCCCCGGCCCCGGGCGCGCGGCGCGCTGCCTGGCGCGGGAGGGCGGGAGAAATCGTGGTTGAGGCGCGCTTAACCATAAAGTCTGGCCGGCGCTGCCGTTAATCATCCTGCGGGGGCGCGTATTGCCCCTTCACTGGCCAGTAGAGCGGGGATCGGAATGTTTGCAGCCGTCGGCATAATTGTCGTCCTCGTCATGGTGTTCGGCAGCTTCGTCATCTCCGGCGGAAGCATCGGCGTCATCCTGCACGCGCTGCCGATCGAGATGCTCGTGATCGGCGGCGCAGCGGTGGGCTCGACCATCGCCGGCAATAGCGGCGCGGACCTGAAGGCGCTGCTCGGCGGCTTCGGCAAGGTCTTCAAGGGCCCGAAATACAACAAGAAGGACTTCCTCGACACGATCTTCCTCGTGTCGAAGCTGATGAAGATGCTGCGCACCGACGGCCCGGTCGCGGTCGAGCCGCATATCGAGGACCCCAAATCCTCCGCGATCTTCTCCGAATATCCCAAATTGCTCAAGGACAGCACGCTGATCCACCTGATCTGCGACACGCTGCGGCTGGTCGTGGTCTCCTCGGGCACGCTCGATCCGCGCGCGGTGGAGGACGTGATGGACAACAGCATCAAGACCCACACCCACCACAGCATCGCCCCGGCCAATTCGCTCCAGACGCTCGCCGACGCCCTCCCCGCGCTCGGCATCGTCGCTGCGGTGCTCGGCGTGGTGAAGACGATGGCGGCGATCGACCAGCCGCCGGCGATCCTCGGCGAGATGATCGGGTCGGCCCTGGTCGGCACCTTCCTCGGCGTGCTGCTCGCCTACGGGTTCATCGGCCCGTTCGCGAACCGCGCCCGCCAGGTGATCGAGGGCGACGCGGCGATCTATCACGTGGTCAAGCAGATCATCATCGCCTCGCTCCACGGCCATCCGCTGCCGCTGGTGATCGAGGCCGCGCGGTCGAGCATCGCGCATGCGAACCAGCCGGCCTTCGCCGACGTGTTCGACGGCATGCGGGCGCGCTGACATGGCCTCCTCCGCCCTCAAGCGCGGACGCAACGAGCCGGCCCTGCCGCCGCCGATCATCGTCAAGAAGGTGGTCGAGCAGGCGCACGGCGCCCATCATGGCGGCGCCTGGAAGATCGCCTATGCGGACTTCGTCACCGCGATGATGGCCTTCTTCCTCCTGCTCTGGCTGCTCGGCGCGACCGACGCCAACCGGCGGCGCGGCATCGCCGACTATTTCGCGCCGACCCTGATCGAATATCGCCAGAACAGCGCCGGCTCGAACGGCATCCTCGGCGGCGATTCGATCATCGCGCAGGACAATTATCCGCACCGCGCCGCCCAGACCGGCACGCGCACCCTGACCATCCCGCGCGACGTCACCGGCGGCCACCGCGAGGGCGACGCGCCGCGCAACCAGGACCGCGACCAGTTCGGCCGCCTCCGCGCCGATCTGATGCGCCGGATCCAGGCCTCGCCCGACCTGCGCCGGCTCGCCAACCATGTCAGCTTCACCGAAAGCGAGGAGGGGCTGCGCATCGACCTGGTCGACGAAGCCGATTTCTCGATGTTCCGCGTCGGCACCGCCGATCTGCTGCCCCAGGCGCGGCATCTGATTCAGCAGGTCTCGCAGGTCATCGCGGCCGTGCCCAACGGCGTGATCATCCGCGGCCATACCGACAGCCTGCCTTATTCGGCGGGCCAGACCACGAACAATTGGACCCTGTCGAGCGCGCGCGCCGAAAGCACGCGCGCCACGCTCGAAGCGACCGGCCTGTCGATGGACCGGGTCGCCCGGATCGAGGGCGTCGCCGACCGCAACCCGTTCGTGCCGCAGAACCGGTACGATCCGCGCAACCGGCGAATCTCGATCACCCTCGCCTGGCGGGACGCCGGGGCTGCGCTCAACCCGGCTCAGCCCGAAACGCCCCCGCCCCGTCCCTGAACCGCTCCACCTGAGGACCAGACAGATGGACAGCAACCAGCTCTACAAGGCGATCGGCGATTTTCTCGCCGCGCACGGCCTTTGGCCGACGCCCGACAATTATGCCCTGATCCACGCTCTGTTCGCCAACGACGCCTCGCCCGCCGCGCTCGCGATCAAGGCCGCGACCGTCGACGGCCTGCGCCTTTCCCAGCGCGACGCCGACCGGATCAAGAGCGAGATCGGCATCGAGGCCTCGGCGCCGCCGGGCCCGGGCGGCGGAGTCGACCCCTCTCTTCTCGCCGTCGCCACCCAGCGCGTCGAGGAGTTCGTCGCGATCGTCGAGGCGCAGCGCGCCGACGCGCAAAGCTACGGCGCAGACCTCGCGGCCGGGGCCGACCGGCTCGAGGCGGGGGAGGGGGGCTCGATCGGCGTCCTGATCGAGGTCACCCGTGCGATGGCCGAGCGGACCAAGGCGGCCGAGCAGCAATTGACCGCGGCGCGCGACGAGTCCCGGAAATTGCGCGAGAAGCTCGAGGAGGCGGGCCAGGAGGCGCGCTCCGATCCGCTGACCCGCCTGCCCAACCGGCGCGCGTTCGAGGAGCAGCTGAAGGCGTTCGAGGCCGCCGGCGCGGCGGTCAGCCTCGCCATCTGCGACATCGATCATTTCAAGCGGATCAACGACAAATATGGCCATCCGGTCGGGGACAGGGTGATCCGCGTCGTCGCCGACACGTTGCGCGACAATTGCGCGGGCAACATGGTCGCGCGGATCGGCGGCGAGGAGTTCGTCGTCCTGTTCGAAGGCCTGCCGCCAGCGGAAGGCGCCCGCATCCTCGACGAGGCGCGGGAATCGCTCGGCGCCCGCCATTTCAAGGTCCGCGAGACCGACGCCCCGATCGGTCGGATCACCTTCTCGGCGGGCGTCGCCTGCGCCCGGCGCAAGGCCGACCAGCCCGCCATCGCCCGCGCCGACGCCCTGCTCTACGAAGCGAAGAACGGAGGGCGGAACCAGGTGCGGTTCGAGGGGGGTTGAGGTCCGATCTTCGAGCCCTCCCCCTTGATGGGGGAGGGTTGGGTGGGGGTGGCGCAAGACGAAGAACGCCGAGCGGGCGGAGAGTCCACCCCTCCCCAACCCCTCCCCATCAAGGGGAGGGGCTTTAAGCGTGATTCGGATGCTGAACTAAATTCAGCATGACGTGGGTGGGAAGCCGGCGGCACCTACAACGTCACCCCCCGTTTCCAGATCGCGATCTCGCGCTCGCCGTTGCGCTCGGCCGCGGTCTCGCGGCCCGAGGCGATCGCGCAGATCTCGCCGAGCAGATCCCCGGCCGCGCGCGCCATCCCCTCGTCGAGCACGCGCCCGGCGTCGAAGTCGATCCAGCCGGGCTTGCGCTGGGCGAGGTCGCTGTTCGAGGCGATCTTGATCGTCGGCACCGGGAAGCCGAGCGGCGTGCCGCGGCCGGTGGTGAAGAGGATCGCGGTCGCGCCCGCCGCCGCGAGCGCGGTCGCCGAGACCGCGTCGTTGCCCGGCGCCTCGAGCAGGCTGAGCCCGGGCCGGCGGACGCGGCCGCCATAGGCGAGGACGTCGGTGACGGTCGCATGGCCGCCTTTCTGGACCGCGCCGAGCGATTTCTCCTCGAGCGTGGTGATCCCGCCCGCGACATTGCCGGGCGAGGGGTTCTCCGAAACCGGCTCGCCATGGCCGGTGAAATAGGCCTTGAAGCCGTTCACCAGGCCGACGATTCCCTCGAACACTTCTTCGTCGGCGGCGCGCGCCATCAGCAATTGCTCGGCGCCGAAGATTTCGGGAATCTCGGTCAGGATCGCGGCGCCGCCGGCGCCGGTGACCGCGTCGCTCATCCGCCCGACCAGGGGGTTGGCGGTGAGGCCCGACAGGCCGTCCGAGCCGCCGCATTTGACGCCGAGCACCAGCTCGGAGAGCGGCGCCGGCGCGCGCCGGGCCGAGGCCGCGGCCGCGACCAGCCCGTCCACCAGCGCTAGGCCCTCTTCCAGCTCGTCCCCGGCCTCCTGCGCGCCGAGCGCGCGAAGGTTTGCGGCGGGGCCGATTTCGGCGAGCAGTGCCTTCAGCTGGTTGGATTCGCAGCCGAGCCCCACGATCAGCACGCCGCCGGCATTGGGATGGCTTGCCAGCGACGCGAGCAGGCCGCGCGTCCCGGCGAGGTCGTCGCCGAGCTGCGAGCAGCCGAAGGGATGGGCGAAGGCGTGGATTCCGTCGACGCGCCCCGCATGCCGGGCGGCGGCGCGCTCGGCGATCTTCTGCGCGGTGCGCGCGACGCAGCCGACGGTCGGGATCACCCAGATCTCGTTGCGCGTGCCGACCCGGCCGTCGGCGCGGCGATAGCCCTGGAAGGTGGCGGCCGGCGCGGCTTCGGCCGGCCGCGGCGCGGGCCGGTATTCGTAGCGTCCCGTCGCCGCGAGGGCGGTCGCGAGATTGTGGCTGTGGACATGGGCGCCGGGCGCGATGGCGTGCGTTGCGCGGCCGATCGGGAAACCGAACTTGATCACCGCATCGCCCGCCGCGATCGGCCGCAGCGCCACCTTGTGCCCGCGCGCCACCGGCTCGGCGAGCGTCACCCCCGCCTCCCGCTCGCCCGCATCGAGGTCGCGCAGCGCCGTGGCGACGCTGTCGCGCGGGTCGATCTGGAACAGGGCCGGGGCCATGCCGACGCTATAGCGAAGGCGCTGGCCGGATCACAGTCGGCCCAGCCGCGGCCCGGGGCGGGTCACCGCGATCGAGAAGACCCGCTGGGGCGGCTTGGTCGTGCGGCTGCTGTCGGGCGCGGAGGTGTCGGTGGGCCGTAAGTTCCGGGGCGCGGCCCAGTCATTGAGGGGGGTAGGTCCAAGCCTCCCCTTGAGGCACCGCCGCCTTCCGGCGGCGGTCCGATTTGCGCCCATTGCGGTCGCTCTGCCGGCTAGACGCCGAACCTGAAAAGCGGCCATTCCCACAAGGCTCGCGCAAGGCTATTTTCCTTATCATTAGTAGAATAGCACAGCATTATTGAGTGATAATGCTGCTCGCCTGCGGAGGATGGACGCGATGAAGCTTTCGCGTTTTCGGATTTGTAACTTCAGATGTTTTGGAAGCGTAGCCACCGATATCGACCTGGACGACACGACGTTCATCCTCGGACCAAACGGCACCGGCAAAACCGCGGTGCTGCAGGCGCTGGCAAGAATGTTCAGCCTCGATCCTGCGCTGCGCAAGATCAGAACTTCAGATTTCCATATTGCAGCGAGCGAGCCCCCCGATGCGGCACTGGAAGAGCGTAAGCTCTGGATCGAAGCCGATTTCGTATTTCCTGAGCTCGAAATAGAAGATGCCGGCGACATGCCCGCAGTGCCGGGCAATTTTGCGCACATGCTTATGGTGGACGACGACGGGCCCGTGCGCGTCCGCTTCCGGCTGGCGGCGGTGCTCGATCAGGATGGCGACATCGAGGAGACGTTCACCTATGTCACCAAGACCGACGAGGCCGGGTTGCCGACTGAGGAGAGCCGCGCTTCCAAGCAAGATCGCAACGCCATTCAGGTGCATTATCTGCCTGCCCGCCGGGATCCCTCCGACCATATCTCCTATTCCGCCAATGCGCTGCTGGGCCGGGCGTTGCGGGCGGCAGACTGGAGCGACGAGCGCAAGACGATCGGCGATCTCACTGCGCAGATTACCGCCGCGCTGGCGAGCAACGCAGCTATAGAAGGCATTGGCGACTCGCTTACCGAGTTCTGGAGCCAGTTGCACAAAGGCCAATTTTTTGCCGATCCGGCAGTCTCGTTCGCGCAGAGCGAGATCGATGCGCTGCTTCGCCATCTGAGCTTGACTTTCACGCCTGGGCACGGCGAACCGCTCGTTGATTTTTCGCGGTTAAGTGACGGTCAGCAATCGTTACTGTATATCTCGCTCGTGCTCGCAATGCGCGAGATCGGCGACAAGGTGCTCGCGGGAGAGCTTGATGCTTTCGACATCGACAAGCTGCGGCCCGCGATCTTCACCCTGATTGCCGTCGAAGAGCCTGAGAACAGCCTGTCGCCGCATTATTTGGGCCGCGTCGTCCGTGCGATCTCCGAATTTGCAAAAGGCCAGGACGCTCAGGCATTGGTTGCGACGCACGCGCCGTCGCTCCTGCGCCGTGTCGCACCCGAAACCATCCGCTATTTGCGCCTCGATGGTGATCGCCACACGGTTGTTGCCCGGGTCGTGCTCCCGCAAAATGAGGACGCAGAGAAATATGTGCGCGAAGGCGTGCAAGCCTATCCGGAGCTGTATTTCTCCCGATTCGTGATTCTGGGCGAAGGCGACAGCGAGGAGGTCGTGCTCCCGCGGCTGCTCGCTGCGCGTGGGATTCTCGCTGATGACGCGTCGATTTCGATCGTTCCTTTAGGCGGCCGGCACGTCAATCATTTCTGGCGGTTGCTGCACGCGCTCGGCATACCGCACGCCACCCTGCTGGACCTCGATCTTGCGCGCTATCAGGGCGGCTGGGGCCGGATCAAATATGCCGCCACACAACGCCTCCAATATGACGATATCGAAAATGCCGGCATCGATGACGACGCTGTGGCGAGTATTCCGGCCTGGGATAGCGATCAGGGATTGCTGGACGATGACGACGGATGGATTGGGTATTTAGAGGGTCGAGGGATCTTTTTCTCCTCTCCACTCGATCTCGACTTCATGATGATAGAAGCGTTCGGCGAGGTGTACAACATTGGCGACGAGGAACTCGAAGAGCCCGACGAATCCACGCTCAAGGCGGTTCTCGGCAAGAAGCATGTTTCTGTCGACGGCCAGTACACCGACGATCAATTGGAGCTGTTCGATGCTTATCACCGGCGGTTCAAGCTAGGCAGCAAGCCGGCCTGGCACATTCGGGCGATGGCTGCGCTTGATGATGCAGAACTGGCGGCCGACATGCCAGCAGTCATGACCGCGCTGTTCGACTATGTCGAAACCGCGCTGGAAAGCCTGCCAGAATGATCGCCGTCGAGCGATGGTCCCCCGCCGATGGACTGACGCTGGAGCCGAACGCGCTGGCAGCCGCCACCGAAATCGCACGCAATCTGGCGCTGACGGCGGGTCCGGGTGCCGGAAAGACCGAAATGCTCGCGCAAAGGGCGGACTTCCTACTTCGCACGGGCACCTGTCGTTATCCGCGGCGGATTCTCGCTATTTCATTCAAGACCGATGCAAGCCAAAATCTGAAGGCGCGCGTTCGCAAACGCTGCGGACCAGAACTCGCGGCGCGCTTCGACAGCCACACCTTCCACGCGTTCGCCAAAAGAATCATCGATCGCTTTCGCCCTGTGTTGACCGGACGCGATGCGCTTGACCCGGACTATTCGATTGGCCCGTACCGAGTACAGCGCCAGTCCATCACCTTCGCTGATATGGTGCCGCTCGCCCACACAATCGTCGAAGCCGGCGTCGTTGCGCGCAACGCGGTTCGCCAGACCTACACCCATGTATTTCTCGATGAGTTTCAGGACTGCACGGCCGATCAATATAGTCTTATCCTTGCTTGTTTCGGCGGCACCTCGGCGATCCTGACGGCGGTGGGCGATACCAAGCAAAGCATCATGGGTTGGGCAGGCGCGCTTGAGGGTATCTTCCAGATCTTCGCCGACACGTTCCAAGCGCTGCCCCTCAATCTCTACCAGAACTTTCGATCCGCGCCGAGGCTCCGCCGTATGCAGAACGCGATGGTTAGAGTGATGGATCCGCCGGCCGCGCTCGACGACGTGGATATTGTCGGCAGCGAGGGCGAGATCGACATTTTTCGTTTCAGCGACGACGGCGAAGAAGCTGTGAGGCTGACGGAGTGCATTCGCGACCTGATAGAGAATGGAATTGCGCCCTCTGAAATCGCCATCCTCGTCAGCAAGCAGCAGCATCTATATTGTCAGCGCCTTTCGGCCGCGTTCGATAAGGCCGAAATCCCGTTCCGCGAGGAAGACAAGGGACAGGATCTAGCGTCGGAACCCGTCACCTGCCTGCTTATCGACTTCCTCCTCATCGCCAGTGGAACACGACAACCCGCCGCCTATCGCCGTCTGCTAGATTTTGTCGTGTTCAATCATGGCTACGACGAAGAACGCGAATATCAACTGCGTTCTCGCTGGGATCGCTTCGTCGCCGAAACCAGGCGGCAGGTCGCGGCCGGCGCCATCGATCTTAAACGATTGAACGACCTGCAAACTCTCGCCACGGCACTGGTCGGCGCGGTCGGGCGTGACAGTCTCGTTGCGCTGTCGCCGGACTATGCGCATGGCGGCCGCCTAGATCAATTGATGGAAGAGGCGCTCGAACGTGCGCACTTGTTGTTGCGGGGCGACGCAGACCCTGCGACCGCATTGGCATCCTTCTCCGGCGACAGCGCCGTTCGAATCATGTCGGTGCACAAGAGCAAGGGCTTGGAGTTCGATACGGTTGTCATCCTCGGCGTTGAGAAGGAGACCTTCTGGGGCGAGCCGGCCGCGGAGCGCGCTGCCTATTTCGTCGGGATCTCCCGCGCCAAACAGCGACTTTGGCTGACTGCGTGCCGCTACCGCCAGCGCCCGGACGGTGCAAAGCGATGGACAACCGAACGCCATGAGCATGAAGAGTTTCTTGGCTACGCAGCATGATCGCGTTCGAAGGTGTGCACTTCGCTTGAACTTAGAGATCAAGGTTCATGCACAGGGCGGACCGAATGGTGGCAAGTCTCTATCCTCGCGCGCGCACCCGCTGAGCGACCGTTATGTCGGAGAGACGAAGGCCGCGTCGGAGTATCTCTGCGCGCACTTCTTCGTAGATCGGCGCGGTCTTCTTAGTATCCGAAATGGTGAGTACCAGCGCAAAGCGAATACCCTCCTCGGGGTAGATCGCGCCAGCCCGGGTGAGGCCCTTGAGCGAGAGTCTCCATTCGCTGCTGGTGCCGCAGCCGCGCAGCATGTGCTTTTCGTACCGCTTGATCGGGGTCCATTTCAGGCCGCTTTCGAGCAGGTAGCGTTCGGTATATTCGAGATGGGCCGGCAACTGGTTGTCGCAGGCGTTCAGCCGTTGCCTAGGATCGGCAACGATCTCGCCCTCGTTCGTGACCTTCTCCTCCAACTGATAGAGACCAGCAAAGAGCTGAGCCCGCTGGCATTCCGCATCGAAGGCGGCGTCCACTGGCGGCGTGTGGGCGAGCGTGAGATCGATATGGCCGCGGCACTTTCCCCCGGTGCCGATCAGCGAACGCGGCCATGTGAAGATGAACGACAATTCCCGCCGCGGAGGCAAAGTGTCTGCGAACACCAGTGTGATGCTGTGCGGTTCGTCGGACAAAGTGGCCTCGGCATGAACCGGCACCCCGAACCCGACAAAGTCCCTCGCAACGCTGCGTAACGGCTTTGCGCACAGCAACGCCGGCTTGGTGGCCTTGTGCACACCGAGAGCCAGCAGGGTCTCTCGCGCAGCGCCGTCGAGGCGATGGTCGAGAGACGCAAGCGAACTCGTGACGAGCGGGGTGGCATAGCTCGTACCACACCCCTCTGCGAGGAGACCATCCGCGCCGGTCGACACCAATCCGCAGCCCGTGCCAGCGCGCGCGCTTGCGCCGCCAATATGAGCGAGCTCAGGCTTACGTGCGCCACCTGGCCCGGGCCCTCGGCGCGAATAAGTGGTTGGCGCATCCGTAGTGATTCCCGCCAATCCAGCCGGATTGATCGCGCCCACGGTGAGACCGAAGAGATGCTCGCCGGGCGCCGTGATCCGTTCTTCGGCAATAGCGCGGGTGGCCAGCATTTCGAGGGCCTGCTCCGCCACTTGGGGCCATTCGGGGCGCGCCTCCCGGCCGCGCAAATTGCCGGCCGAGACGACAAAGATGACGTCATGGGTTAGGGCGATCCGGTCGAGATTGGCGGCAAAGCTGCTATAGCCGAGACCCTGTCGTATGCCTGGCGCGCCAAGGCTCATGTTGAAGATACGGACCCCAGCCTGTGCCTTCGCTGCTTCGACTTGAGTCTCGAGTTGGTCGAAGAACTCGTCGGGGGTCTGATAATAGGAGCTGATAAGGCCGCGGCGCGGGAGGATGTCGAGGTCGAAATGCCGGCACGGGACGGGTTCGACACGGCCGACCATGTCGGGATTGAGCGAGCCGGCACCGGCCAGGAGTCCTGCGATAAAGGAGCCATGGCCTTCATCCCGATCGTTCGCGGCGACCAGGTCGGCGCCGCCGGCCCGCCATGCGCCAAGTGGGTCGATCCTCGCCACCCCAGCGTCGATCACCCCGACGATCGGATAGCCTTCGCCCGAACGTGGTGGCGGAATATCTGCGGCTCTGCCAAGCGTTGCGCCGTCGTGCGGCTGGGATTCGATCCGCAGGGGCAGCTCGATCCGGCGCACCAATGGTTCGCGCGCGAGTAGATCGAGCAGGGCTTGGTGGCGGACGACGTTGAAATCAGGCAGGCCCGCCTCCCTGAGCGTTTCCGGCTCGGCTTCGACATCCATCTCCTCGAATGAGGGCAGGCTGACCAGGGTCTCCCCGTCCGATCGCAGGCTGATGCTAAGCGTAATGGCCCCAGCTGTAGCTGTGGCTTTCCGGCTGAAAGGGAGCACGTTCAGCCCACCAAGGGAGGCGAGCCTCGACCTGAATCGCTCGAGCATGTTCTGGACTGCTCCGGGCGTCACCCGCGCGTCGGGTCGGAACAACTCGACCGCATAGCCGCCGACCACATTCTCCTGATCCAGCCACGCCACCCCTTCGCTGGCCGAGAAGGCAAGCCGGTCGGACGCGCCCGGCAATCGGATCTCCTCGATCGCGCCGACTTCGCTTCGATAACCGCTCACCCGTTCCTCAACCTCGCCGGTCTTCGCGTTGGGCACTAGGCGGGGCTGAATTTCGGCGCGCTCTTCGATAATCCCCCAAAGCCTGTCCAGCGCATCGGGTGTAGCCTGGAAGTACATCTGGCCGATCGCCGCCCCGCCGACGAGCGCAAAGCGGTGCGGCACGGTAAACAATTTCGCCAAGGGTCGGTAGCTCTTGCCCAAGCCCTCTTCGCGCATCTGGACCATGACAAATCCCGCCGGGTTGCCATCCGTCCGAAGGCCTTCGCTCGCCGCCCGGAGCTGTTCCTGGAGGCGTGCCTTGTGACGCCGGAAACCGTAGTTGTCGCCGGCGAAGAAGTCCCGGCTTGGCCCGAACGTTCCGGGGGGCTGGACTTGGATGAGTCGCTGGGTGTCGAGGAACACCTGGATGGGGCGGATGATCTGCGTGGCCACTAGTTCACTCCGTGCTGGCCGGCGCGGACACATCCTTCCGCCGGCGAGAAACGGTGCTCTGCGACAGTCCGACCAGCAGGCCGGCCTCTCGCTGCGTCAGACCGCCCTCGTCTACCAACGCGGCGGCAAGGGCGTCATCGGTGCCGAGCAGGAGATCGCGGCGTCGCGGGGAAAAGATCTGACCGCTCAGCATAGCCTGCCGGCGCAGGGCCGCGAGCAGGCCGCGACGCCGCGATCCTCCAGCGCCTTGGGCCTCCTGCATCACGATGAATCGCTTGCCGCCCATAATCATCGTCTCGAGATCCGCCCCACTCATGCCATCGGTCATCCAGATCAGCATCTTGGTCTCCGCTTCGCCAAGCGCGAGCGGCTTCAGGAAGCGCTCAAGCAACTGGTGGCGCGCGGCGGGGTCGGGAAGTGGAATTTCGATTCGTGCATCGAACCGGCGCCAGATTGCCGGATCGAGCAGATGGTCGTGATTGGTTGCTGCGAGCGTGAAGCCTACGCGGCCGCGCGCATCGAGTGATTGAAGCAGGGCGTTGACGACCCGTTTGATCTCACCGACCTCTTGAGAATCGTCACGGGCCTTCGCGATCGCATCGAACTCGTCGAGGAAAAGGACGCACTGATAGCGGTCCGCGAAATCGAACAGGGCGCCGATATTGCGCGCCGTCGTACCGAGGAAAGAGGAGATCAAACCGTCGAGGCGTGCCTCGACAATCGGCAGGCCGAGCTTGGCTCCAATATAACGCGCGACCATGGTCTTCCCCACCCCAGGATGACCATAGAGAAGGCAGCGCAAGTTGGGTTGGACTCCGAGCGCTGCTAGTTCTTCGGTCCGGGACCATTCGCCAACTAGGTCTGCCAGCGCGTGCGCGAGGACAGGAGTAAGGACTGGCGTTTTGCCCTCGTCCGTCGGGAAAAGCACGCGTGCCAATGGGGTCGCTGATTCACGGTCCTGCGGGATTGGTGTGTTGGGGCTCAGTTTCTCCCCCGGCAGCTTGGGAGGCGTCGAGCGCGCGCGCATCTGTTCGAGTGACATGGGGGCGACTGTGTGTCGCCGGTCCTGCCTGTTCAGCAACCGCTCGAGCTTTTCTGCCTGTGCCGGTGCGACCTGCTGGAGGCAGTCCCGCAGGCGTTTTACCTGATGCAAAGAACGCTCCCCGTCGCCACCAATTGCGCTTCGCGCGAGGGCAAGAACAATGTCAAAATGCTCCACAGACGGCTCCCAAATTCAGCTTCGGATGCAGATAGCCACACAAAAATGCACAATTCAAGGTAAATATGCGTAAATGACCTCCCTTATCCAACGCGTGGCCGCGCTGATGCAGGGGCGCCAAGCTGTTCGCGCCGTGGGTCGCCGCAAAAATGGTGGCGGTTATCTAGGCGGTCGTTCAGAGCCCAGATAGCTTTGAGCAGGACGGCACGATTTTGCACGATCCGCCCCAGAGCGGTCTGACCGTTATCGGCCATGAGCTGACATTAGCGCATTTTCCTCTTGACTCGTCGGATTGTGTCGGATATTTCCGACAACGTGATTGGAATTCCGACCCTCGCAGACCGTCGTGCCCTGGAAGGCGGGTCTGGCTGCGTGGGACGGCCGCGTATTTTTCCGCGTATTTACGCAAAATTCATGGGGTCGGGCACCCCGGCCAATGGCCCGGCGGACCTGTCCGGTTGCCTGCCGGACGCTTAGAAGGCAAGGTATTGCGATGGGAGGGATCGTCTGCTTCGGCGAATTGCTGCTGCGGCTGACCGCGCCGGGGCGCGAGCTCGTGCTGCAGACCGGGCGGCTCGACGTCCATGTCGGCGGCGCCGAGGCCAATGTCGCGATCGGCCTCGCCCGGCTCGGGCACGAGACCGCGATGATCAGCCGCGTGCCGGACAATGCGCTCGGCGACGCGGCGGCGGGCCATTTGCGCCGTTACGGCGTCTCGACCGAGAACGTGGCTGTGGGCCCGGGGCGGATGGGCCTCTATTTCCTGTCGCCCGGCGCGGGCCTGCGCTCCTCCGACATCGTCTACGACCGCGAGGGCAGCAGCTTCGCGCGCGCCGGGCCGGACGATTTCGATTGGGACAGACTGCTCGCGGGCGCGGACCTGCTCCACCTTTCGGGGATCACCCCGGCGCTCGGCCGCGGCAGCGCCGAGGCCGCGCTCGCGGCGGTCGCGGCGGCGCGCGCCAAAGGGATGCAGGTCTCGTTCGACGGCAATTACCGCGCCCAGCTCTGGGAGAAATGGGACAGCGACCCGAAGGCGGTGCTCGGCCGGCTCGTCGGCCAGGCCGACATCTTGTTCGGCAATCATCGCGACATCTCGCTGCTGCTCGGCCAGGCGTTCGGCGGGGAAGGGAAGGCGCGGCGTCGCGAGGCGGCCGAAGCGATGTTCGCCCATTTTCCCGGGCTAAAGACGATCGCCTCGACCGCGCGCCACATCGTCGACGCCGACACCCACCGCATCTCGGCACGGATCGACGGCCGCGAAGGCGCGGCGCAGACCGACGAGGTCGTGGTCGCCGGGATCATCGACCGGATCGGCACGGGCGACGCCTTCGCCGCGGGCATCCTCCACGGCCTGCGCAGCGGCCTCCCGCTCGAGGAGGTGGTGAAGACCGGGCTCGCCTTGACCTGCCTCAAGCACAGCCTCGCCGGCGACGCGAGCCTGTTCGGCCTCCGCGACGTGAAGGCCTTCCTCTCGGGCGAGCTCGACGTCCGCCGCTAACGTGTATCGACATTCGAGGCTCGCCGAACTCTCCCTCTCCCCCTGGGGCGAGGGCTCGAGGCGCTGTCACTGCACGTGAGATATTCACGCCGCTGAGATGAGCGGACCGGACGGCACGCCCGCAGGCGCCGAAAGCGCTTGCGAGTCGCCCGGCGCTCGGACACTCTGTTGCGGTGCAGCAACGCGGCGAGGATCGACCGGGTCTCTACGACCCGCGCAATGAGCGCGACTCCTGCGGCATGGGCTTCGTCGCCCATGTCCGCGGCGAGCGCTCGAACGCGATCGTCGCCCAGGGCCTCCAGATCCTCGCCAATCTCGATCATCGCGGCGGCGTCGGCGCGGACCCCTCGCTCGGCGACGGCGCGGGCTGCCTCATCCAGATCCCCGACGCCCTGTTCCGCGCCTGGGCGGAAGCCGAGCGGCTGAGCCTTCCGCCCGAGGGCGATTATGCGGTCGCGATGTGCTTCCTGCCGCGCGACGAGGCGAGCCGCGCCGCCGCGATCGAGCGGTTCGAGCGCTTCATCCGGATCGAGGGCCAGGTGCTGGTCGGCTGGCGCGAGGTGCCGGTCGACACGGACGGGATCGGCGCCGCCGTGCTCGCCTCGATGCCGGTGATCCGCCAGGCCCTGGTCGCGCGCGGCCCCAATGTCCGCGACCGGGACGCGTTCGAGCGCAAATTGCTCGCGATCCGCAAACAGACCCAGAACCCGCTCGAATCGGAAGCCGCGAAGCGCGATCTGCCGGGCCTCTCGGAATTCTACATCGCGTCCTTCTCGAGCCGCACCCTGGTCTACAAGGGCATGTTGCTCGCCCACCATGTCGGCCAATTCTACAAGGACCTCGCCGACCCGCTGACCGTGTCGGCGCTGGCGATGGTCCACCAGCGCTTCTCGACCAACACCTTCCCCTCCTGGCGGCTCGCCCACCCCTATCGCTTCATCGCCCACAATGGCGAGATCAACACGCTGCGCGGCAACGTGAACTGGATGAACGCGCGGCGGCGCACGCTCGAATCGCCTTTGCTCGGCGCCGACCTCGACAAGATGTGGCCGATCATCCCGCACGGCCAGTCCGACACCGCCTGCGTCGACAACGCGCTCGAGCTGCTCGTCGCGGGGGGCTATTCGCTCGCCCATGCGATGATGCTGCTCATCCCCGAGGCCTGGTCCGACACGCGGATGGAGCCGAAGCGCCGCGCCTTCTACGAATATCATGCGGCCCTGATGGAGCCCTGGGACGGGCCGGCGGCGATCGCCTTCACCGACGGCCGCCAGATCGGCGCGACGCTCGACCGCAACGGCCTCCGCCCCGCGCGCTTCCTGGTCACCGACGACGATCTGGTGGTGATGGCGTCGGAATCGGGCGTGCTGCCGATCCCCGAGGAGAGGATCGTCCGCAAATGGCGGCTGCAACCGGGCAGGATGCTGCTGATCGACCTGGAGCAGGGGCGGATCGTCGAGGACGAGGAGGTCAAGGCGACGCTCGCCGACGCCGCGCCCTATGGCGACTGGCTCAAGGAAACCCAGTTCAACCTCAAGGACCTTGCGCCCGGCGCGGCCGCGAAGCGGACCGATCCGGCGGCCTTGCGCGATCTCCAGCAGGCCTTCGGCTATACCGACGAGGACCTCAAATTCTTCCTCGGCCCCATGGCCGGGCTCGGCGACGATCCGGTCGGCTCGATGGGCACGGACACGCCGCTCGCCGTCCTTTCGGACCGCCCGCGCCTGCTCTACGATTATTTCAAGCAGAATTTCGCCCAGGTCACCAACCCGCCGATCGATCCGATCCGCGAGGCCCTGGTCATGTCCCTGGTCTCGATGATCGGGCCGCGGCCGAATCTGCTCGGCCACCAGGCGGGCACCCACAAGCGCCTCGAAGTCTCGCAGCCCATCCTCACCAACGAGGATCTCGAGAAGATCCGCGACATCGAGGAGACTTTGGACGGCGCCTTCCGCACGATCACGCTCGATGCGACCTGGCCGAAGCATGGCGACGCCCGCTCGCTCGAAGCGGCGCTGCAGCGGCTCTGCTGGGAAGCGACCGAGGCGGTGCTCGCCGACACCAATGTGCTGATCCTGTCCGACCGCGGGGTGTCGAAGGACCGCATTCCGATTCCCGCCGCGCTGGCGACCGGCGCGGTCCACCATCACCTGATCCGGCAGGGCCTCCGGATGCAGACCGGGCTCGTCGTCGAGACCGGCGAGGCGCGCGAGGTCCACCATTTCTGCGTATTGGCAGGCTATGGCGCGGAGGCGATCAACCCCTGGCTCGCCTTCGAGACGATCGCGACCTTCGACGAGGCCGAGGGCGCCCGCGCCAATTACATCAAGGCGGCGGGCAAGGGCATTTTGAAGGTGATGTCCAAGATGGGCATCTCCACCTACCAGTCCTATTGCGGCGCCCAGATTTTCGACGCGATCGGCCTCTCCTCGGCTTTGGTCGAGCGCTATTTCACCGGCACGGCGACGATGATCGAGGGGATCGGCCTCGACGAGCTGGCCGAGGAATGCGCGCGTCGGCACCGTTTCGCCTTCGGGGGCGCCGAGACGCTCGATATCGGCGGGCTCTACGCGCAGCGGCTCGGCGGCGAGGCCCATGCCTGGACCTTCGACAGCGTCGCCAACCTCCAACACGCGGTGCGCGGCAACCTCCCCGAAAAATACCGCGCCTTCGCCGAGGAGTTGAACGCCCGCGACCGCCGCCTGCTCACCATCCGCGGCCTGATGAATTTGAAGCCGGCCGGTCCGGCGCTGCCGCTCGACGAGGTCGAGCCGGCCGCCGGGATCGTGAAGCGCTTCTCGACCGGGGCGATGAGCTTCGGCTCGATCAGCCGCGAGGCGCACAGCACTTTGGCGGTGGCGATGAACCGGATCGGCGGCAAGTCCAACACCGGCGAAGGCGGCGAGGAAAGCGACCGCTTCGCGACCGAGGCGCGCTCGGCGATCAAGCAGGTCGCGTCGGGCCGGTTCGGTGTCACCGCCGAATATCTGGTCAATGCCGACGATCTCCAGATCAAGATCGCCCAGGGCGCCAAGCCGGGCGAGGGCGGCCAGCTCCCCGGCCACAAGGTCGACGCGCAGATCGCCGCGGTGCGCCATTCGACGCCCGGCGTCGGCCTGATCTCGCCGCCCCCGCACCACGACATCTATTCGATCGAGGACCTCGCCCAGCTGATCCACGATCTGCGCAGCGTGAACCCGGCGGCGCGGATCTCGGTGAAATTGGTCTCCGAGGTCGGCGTCGGCACGGTGGCCGCAGGCGTCGCCAAATGCCTTGCCGATCATATCACCATCGCCGGCTATGAAGGCGGCACCGGCGCCTCGCCGCTCACCTCGCTCACCCATGCCGGCCTGCCCTGGGAGATCGGCCTCGCCGAGACCCAGCAGACCCTGGCGCGCAACGGCCTGCGCGGCCGGGTCTGCGTCCAGGCCGACGGCGGTCTCAGGACCGGCCGCGACGTCGCCATCGCGGCCCTGCTCGGCGCCGACGAGTTCGGCTTCGCCACCGCGCCCCTGATCGCCGCCGGCTGCATCATGATGCGCAAATGCCATCTCAACACCTGCCCGGTCGGCATCGCCACCCAGGATCCGGTGCTGCGCGCCCGCTTCACGGGCACGCCCGAGCATGTGATCAACTATTTCTTCTACGTCGCCGAGGAATTGCGCGAGATCATGGCGTCGCTCGGCCTCCGCTCGCTCGACGAGATGATCGGGCGCAGCGACCTCATCGACGCCGCGCCGGTGGACGATCACTGGAAGGCGAAGGGGGTCGACCTCTCGCGCCTGCTCCACCGGGGCGACGGCGACGCGCTGCGCAATTCCGCGCCGGTCCGCCGCGAGCCGGCGGCGCGGATCGACCGCCATCTCGTCGAGGCGCTGGACGGTTCCTTGCCGCTGCGCCTCGAAATGGCGGTCGGCAATGTCGACCGCACGGTCGGCGCCCTGGTCTCGGGCGAGATCGCGCGCCGCCACGGCGCGGAAGGGCTGCCCGAGGGCAGCCTCCATGCAATCCTCACCGGCTCGGCCGGCCAGAGCTTCGGCGCTTTCCTTGCGCCGGGCGTGACCCTGGAGCTGATCGGCGATGCCAACGACTATCTCGGCAAGGGCCTGTCGGGCGGGCGGATCGCGGTGCGCCAGCCGGAGAGCGCGCCGCGCGATCCGGCCGCCAACATCATCGTCGGCAACACCTGCCTTTACGGCGCGACCGGCGGCGAGGCCTTCCTCGCCGGAATCGCCGGCGAGCGCTTCGCGGTTCGCAATTCGGGCGCGGTCGCGGTGGTCGAGGGGACCGGCGACCATGGCTGCGAATATATGACCGGCGGCAAGGTGGTCGTGCTCGGCGCGGTCGGGCGCAATTTCGCCGCCGGCATGTCGGGCGGCATCGCCTATGTCCACGATCCCGAAGCCCGGCTCGAAGCCCTCTGCAACGGCGCCGGCGTCGAGCTCGACCCGGTCGACGATCCCGACGCGCTCAAGCTCCTGATCGAGCGCCATTGCGAGCTGACCGGCAGCGCGCGTGCCGCCGCAATCCTCGCCGACTGGGGCGCCTCGCTCGCCCGCTTCGTGATGGTGATGCCGACCGAATATCGCCGCGCGCTGGCGGCGCTGGAGGCGGCGGCATGACCAACCCGACCGGCTTCCTCGAGATCGAGCGCCGCGACCGCCCTTACCGGCCGGTGCGCGAGCGGGTCGCCGACTGGGCCGAGTTCGTCGAGCCGCTGCCGGCCCCCGAGGTGGCGCGCCAGGCCGAGCGCTGCATGGATTGCGGAATTCCGTTCTGCCACACCGGCTGCCCGGTCAACAATCTGATCCCCGACTGGAACGACCTGGTCTCGCGCGACCAGTGGCGCGCCGCGCTGGACCGGCTGCACCGCACCAACAATTTCCCCGAATTCACCGGTCGCATCTGCCCGGCGCCCTGCGAGGCGGCCTGCACGCTCAATCTCGACGACGATCCGGTGACGATCAAGACGATCGAGTGCGAGATCGTCGATCGCGGCTGGCGTGAGGGCTGGATCGTCCCGCACATGGCGCCGCGCGGCACCGGCCGCCGTGTCGCCATTGTAGGCTCGGGGCCGGCGGGCCTCGCCTGCGCGCAGCAGCTGGCGCGGATGGGCCATGCCCCGACCGTGTTCGAGAAGGCCGACCGGATCGGCGGCCTCCTCCGTTACGGGATTCCCGACTTCAAGATGAACCGGATGCTGATCGACCGGCGCATCGAGCAGATGGAACGCGAGGGCGTCATCTTCCGGACCAACATGGAGATCGGCGCGAGCGTGCCGGTCGAGCGGCTGATGGACGATTATTGCGTGCTTGTCCTCGCCGCCGGCGCCGAGCAACCGCGCGACCTCGCCGTGCCGGGCCGCGAGCTCGGCGGCATCCATTTCGCGATGGACTATCTGACCGAGTCCAACAAAAGGGGCGCCGGCGCCCCCGAGCCCGAGCAGCCGATCCTCGCCACCGGCAGGAAGGTCGTCGTGATCGGCGGCGGCGACACCGGCTCCGACTGCATCGGCACCGCGCACCGCCAGGGCGCCGCCTCGGTCGCCCAGCTCGAGATCATGCCCGAGCCGCCCCTGCGCGAGAATAAGGGCCTGACCTGGCCGCTCTGGCCGATGAAGCTGCGCACCTCCTCCTCGCAGGAGGAAGGCGCCGAGCGTGCCTTCTCGATCGTCACCACGCATTTCGAGGGCGAGGACGGCCGCGTCGCGCGCCTCGTCGGCCGGCGGGGCGACGCGCCGTTCGCGCTCGAGGCCGATCTCGTCCTGCTCGCCATGGGCTTCCTCGGCTCGCCGCCGGACGGCATTGTCGGCAAGGCCGGGGTCGAGATGCCGAAGCGGGGCTATGCGACCGCGCGCGACGGAATCTTCGCCTGCGGCGATATGCGCCGCGGCCAATCGCTCGTCGTCTGGGCGATCCGCGAAGGGCGCGAATGCGCGGCGGCGGTGGACGAATATCTCACGAAGACGGCGGCGAGATAGAGTCATCCCGGCGAAGGCCGGGACCCATGAACTCGGAGGCAGGCGGTAATGGGCCCCGGCATTCGCCGGGGTGACTCAACGAATGGGGCAGTTCGTCTCCGGGCCCGCCACGATATCCAGGCAGCGCCCATCAACGCTCCCCGGCGCCAAGGGCAATCCGATCAGCCCGGCAAGCGTCGGCATGATGTCCACCGTCTCGACCGACAGCGGCTGCTCGAAGCCGGCCAGGCCGCGCCGCCAGAACAGGATCGGGACGCGCCGGTCATAGTCCCAGGCGCTGCCATGGGTGGCGACGGAGCCATGGCTGGCATCGGGAAGCGGGGTGATGCGCGGGCGCAGGATGACGTAGAAATCGCCCGAGCGCTGCGGGTCGAAGGAAGCGCGGGCGCGCTGAAGCAGGGACCAGGTCTCGGGCGGGCCCGAGGGACTCGACGTCGCGGCGATCTCGGCGCGCGTGTAAGCGGCGGCGACCTGCGGGTGCGCGCGATAGGCGGCCACTGCCGCGGCGAGCGCGCGGGCGCGCGCCGGCGCGGGCAGGTTCCGGTCGAGGTAGATATCGCCGAACGGGCCATCGCCGAGCAGGACCGGGCCCGCGAGGTGGAGACGGGCGCCGAGCGCCCGGCCCATCGCCGTCGCATTGAGCGCGGGATCGGAGCGCGCCGCGCGCGGGTCGCCCTGCTGGTCGATCCGCTCGGGCAGATCCTGGCCGCCATGGTCGGCGGTGAGCATCACGACATAGTCGATATGCTCGTCGTCGAGACGGGCGAGCAGCCGGCCGAGCGTGCGGTCGAGCTCCAGCATCTGGATGCACATCTCGCTGCCGCCCGTGCCGAAGGTGTGGCCGACATAGTCGGTCGCCGACAGGCCGATCGCGAGCAGGTCGGTGGAAGGACCGCGGCCGAGCTGCATCTCGTCCGCGAGGTCGATCGCCAGGCCCATGATGACCGAATCGAATTCGGGCGAGGCGCGAAACGCGTTGCGGTCGCCGGCGGCGCGGGCGAAGCGGCCAGTGCCGACCGGCTGGGCGCGGCCGGGCACGGCGATGGGCCGGCTGCGCGATTCGCAGATGTCGGGAAGCGGCATCGGCTCGCGCGCCGACGCGAGCGCGTCGGCGGCGCGCGCGTTGGCGCGGGTCACGGGTCCCGGCGCGACGATCCCGGCATGGCTGACGAAGGCGCGCCCGTCCCACCACCAGCGCTGGTCGGGATTGTGCCCGCCCATCATCACCGCGGCCCGGTCCTTGCCGGCGACCGCGACCACGCGGCTGTGCGGATCGGCGCGGTGCATGAGGTCGCCGAGCGTCGGCACGCGCAAATGGAGGTCCGAGACCGTGTAATGGTCCGACGTGCTGCCCGGGACCCGCTCGTCCTCGGCGCAATAGACATATTTGTCCGCGCGCGCCGCGCCCTGGTCGAACCAATTGTTGGCGATGATCCCGGTCCGCGCCGGACGGTCGCCGGTGAGGATGGTCGAATGGCCGGGGCAGGTCTCGGTCGCCGCATGCGACTGGTAGCCCGACGGGAAGACCACGCCCTGCTCGAGCCGCCTCAGGCCGCCGGTATAATATTGGCGATATTGGGCGAAGAGGTCGGCGGAGAACTGGTCGACCGAGATGGCGACGATCAGCCGGGGCCGGGAGGGCGGCTCGGCCGAGGCGGCGCAGGCGCCGAGCGCGAGCAAAGCGGCGAGAAAGCGGAGCTTCATCGGCTCAGGCGCGGGCGTCGAGGCGGCGGCCGAGCGCGACGAAGGCGGTGATCAGGATCGGCACCAGCACCACCGAGAGCACGACCTTGGCGAGCATCTGGCCGAGCATCAGATCGAGGATCGGGCGAACGCCCAGGAAGGAGATGGAGATGAAGAGCAGGGTGTCGACGACCTGCGAGCAGACGCTGGCGATCATCGCGCGCAGCCAGACGAGCCTGCCCTCGCCCTGCGACAGCTTCGAGAAGATCAGCACGTTCAGCGTCTGGGAGATGCCGTAGGAGATCAGCCCGGCGAGCATCATCCGCGCGCCCTGGCCGAGCACGACCGGAAAAGCTTCCTTGAGCGGCGGATACATTTCCGGGTCGGCGGGCAGGAAGAGGACGAGCTGGATCAGCGCCATCGAGACGAGCAACGGAACGAAGCCGAGCCGCACCAGCCGGTCCGCGGTGGCGCGGCCGTACAATTCGGCGACCGTCGAGGCGATCACGACGAGCAGGATGAAGCCGAAGATTCCCGCCTCGACCGCCAGCGGCCCCATCGCGACCTGCTTGGCGCCGAGCACGCCGGCGATGCAGACCATGCCGCCGTAGAAGAGCGCGAACACGAACAAGGCGCGCGGCATGGGAAGCGGAGCGGCGGGAAGCGGCTCGGCGGCGGGCATGGCTTTGGGCTGGGTGCTCATGGCTGATGCGTAACGGCTTTCGCCGCGCGCAAAAAGGGCCTTTCCGAAGGCGGCGGATGCGGCCATGGATCGGCGGTGATTTCTGCTGCTCGCTCTCCAGCTTCAACCGCCCCTTCTTCAGCCCTCCCCCTCGAGGGGGAGGGTTGGGAGGGGGTGTCGGGCAATCGAGAGTTCGCTCCAACCGCCGAGCCCCC
>JADMIO011200113.1_pt1 | contig 68103 bp, 60 predicted proteins | sample 8958161 | NCBI WGS metagenome assembly JADMIO01 (sample SAMN16585339, study PRJNA669376) | soil metagenome | isolation source: Crop rotation soil | place: USA: Cullars Rotation, Alabama | collected 2011 | reverse complement strand
AGCCGCTCCGCCGGCGCCGCCGCCCGCCGCATCACCGCCGACGGCATCTCGGACGGCTTCCGCTTCGCCGCCGGCTGCTCCTCCCGCCGCGGCTCCGCCGCCGCCGCCCACCCAGACGGCGGCTCGTCCTCCGGCGGCCCTGCCGCCGGCTGCGCCGGGCGGTTCCGGACCACGCTTGGTCTTCGGTGCCAGTTCTTCCGAGCTGCCCGCCGGCGCCGATGCGACCCTTCGCGACGTGGCGCAGCGTCTGAATGCCGACGAGTCGCTTCGGCTCCAGGTTGTCGCCTATGCCGACGGCACGCCCGAGCAGGCGAGCCAGGCGCGGCGGCTCTCGCTGTCGCGGGCGCTCACCGTCCGCTCCTATCTGATTTCGCAGGGCGTACGCTCGACCCGCATCGACGTGCGCGCCCTGGGATCCCGGGCAAGCGACGGCCCGCCGGATCGGGTCGACCTGCTGATCGGCGATCGCTAGCTTCTCGGTCAGGACTGTCGTCGCGAGGACAAGGCTATGACCGGACCGGGGCGTTATCTCACCCGAATGCTGCTGTTCGTGGTGGCAGTGGCGGCGTTGGTGGCCGCGCTGTTCCCGGCCCTCGTCCATGCCTTCATGGCGAACGTGGCACTCAATGCCGGTATCGTCGCCGTCCTGCTCATCGGCATCCTCTACATCTTCCGCCAGGTGCTGCAGCTGGCTCCCGAGGCCCGCTGGCTCGATACCTACCGCCGCAACGCTCCGGGTCTTTCCGTGCAGCAGCCGCCGCGGCTGCTGGCACCACTCTCCGCCATGCTGGGAGACCGTCAGGCTGGCGGGCGGATGTCCCTCTCTGCGGTTGCCACGCGCTCGCTGCTCGACTCGATCCGGGCGCGCCTCGATGAAGGCCGCGACATCTCGCGCTACATGATCGGTCTTCTCGTCTTCCTGGGACTGCTCGGCACCTTCTGGGGGCTGCTCGAGACGGTGGCGTCGATCGCCGGCGTGATCGCCGGCCTCGGCACTGTCGGCGGTGACATCAACGCCTTCTTCAACGAGCTCAAGTCGGGCCTGCAGGCGCCGCTCGGCGGCATGGGCACGGCCTTCAGCTCCTCGATGCTCGGTCTCGCCGGCTCGCTCGTGCTGGGCTTCCTCGACCTGCAGGCGAGCCAGGCGCAGAACCGCTTCTTCAACGAGCTGGAAGAATGGCTCGCCGGCATGACCAAGATCGGCGCCGGCTCGACCATCGCCGATACCGGCGAAGTGACGAGCGTACCGGCCTTCCTCCAGGCGCTGATCGAGAAGACCTCCGACAGCATGGACAACCTGCAGCGCACGGTCGCTCGTGGCGAGGACTCGCGGCGCGGCGCCAGCAACCAGCTGATGCAGCTGACCGAGAAGCTGTCGGTGCTGACCGACCAGATGAAAGCCGAGCAGCAGCTGATGCTCAGGCTGGCCGAGAACCAGATGGAGCTGAAGCCCATCCTTTCCCGCATGGCCGATGCGGTCAGCACCGGCGGGTTCGGCGGCGACGAGGCGACGCGATCGCACATCCGCAACATCGAGGTCTATATGTCGCGGCTGGTCGACGAGCTGTCGAGCGGCCGCCAGCAGACTTCCGAGGAGATCAGGAGCGAAATCCGGCTCCTGGCGCGCACCATCGCGGCACTCGCCGATGACCAGCAGACCCGGCCGGCGCCGCCGGCGCCCGCTGCGCCGCCCCCGGCCAAGCCGACCCGCGCGTCGCGATCGACATGAGTTCGTCCTATTCCAGCAGGAGTCGTCCGGGCTTCGACATCTGGCCGGGCTTCGTCGACGCGCTCGCGACGCTGCTCATGGTCATCATCTTCGTGCTGCTGGTCTTCGTGCTGTCGCAGTTCTACCTGTCGGCCGCGCTGTCGGGCCGCGACGAAGCGCTGGGCCGGCTCAACCGGCAGATCGCCGAGCTCTCGCAGATGCTGTCGATCGAGAAAGAGACCTCGGCCGAGCTGCGTCTCAACATCGCCCAGCTCGCCAGCGAGCTTCAGGCCTCGACCGCGCAGCGCGACCAGCTTCAGCTGAGAGTGACCGAGCTGGGGCGCGAGCGGGAGTCGCTGCAGGCACGCCTGGCGCAATCGGAGAGCCAGCGCGAGACGCTGCAGTCGCGTCTCACCCAGACCGAGACCTTGCGCGATCAGCTCAACGCCCGTGTTGCCGAGCTCACGGGCGAGCGTGACAGCCTGCGCGCCAGCCTGACGGAGGCCGAGCGCGCCCGAACCATGAGCGCTGCCGAGCTCGATGCCAAGACGGCCGAGGCGGTGCGTCTCTTGCGCGACGTCGAGGCGCTTCGGAAAGTGAAGGACGATCTGGAAGCCCGGGTCGGCCAGCTTGCGGCGCGCCTGGAAGCGAGCGAACGCGAGCTGGGCGCGCTCCGCGACACCTCGAAGAGTCTCGAGGCGAGACTCGCCACCGCCGAAGAACTGAAGAAAGGCGCTGACGAGCGCACGCTTCTCGCCCAGAAGGAACGCGAAGAAACCGCGACGAAGCTGAACGAACAGGAGAAGCTGGCGCGGGATGCGCAGGAGCAGGTCGACATCCTCAATCGCCAGATGCTGGCGTTGCGCCAGCAGCTTGCGCGGATCTCCGCCGCGCTCGACGCGTCGGAGGAAAAGTCGAAAGAGCAGCAGGTCCAGATAGCCGATCTCGGCCGACGCCTGAACCTGGCGCTGGCGAGCAAGGTCGAGGAGCTGGCGCGCTACCGCTCCGAGTTCTTTGGCCGTCTGCGCGAAGCGCTCGGCGACCGTCCGGACATCCGCGTCGTCGGCGACCGCTTCGTCTTCCAGTCCGAGGTCCTGTTCGGCTCCGGTTCGGCGACGCTCGGCATCGAAGGCCAGGAGCAGCTTTGGCAGCTGGCGCGGACGCTGCGCGACGTCATCCAGACGATTCCTGCCGACATCAACTGGGTGCTCCAGGTCGACGGCCATACCGACACCGTGCGTATCGCCACGCCGCAGTTCCCGTCCAACTGGGAACTCTCGACCGCGCGGGCGACTTCAGTCGTCAAGTTCCTGATCAGCCAGGGCCTGCCTGCCCATCGCCTCGCGGCTGCCGGCTATGGCGAATTCCAGCCGCTGGAGGAGGGAACCGACGAGACCAGCCGCCGGCGCAACCGGCGCATCGAGCTCAAGCTGACATCGCGTTAAAGCGGAGACCGACCATGGACAAGCAGACCCAGACCGAGCTCGAGGCGGCAGCGTTTCGCACGCTGGTCGAGCACCTGCGCAAGCGGACCGACGTCCAGAACATCGACCTGATGAACCTGGCTGGCTTCTGCCGCAACTGCCTCTCCAAATGGTACCGGGCGGCGGCGACCGAAAAGGGTGTGGATATCTCCGACGACAAGGCGCGGGAGATCGTCTACGGCATGCCTTATTCCGAGTGGAAGGCGAAGCATCAGAAAGAGGCCTCGCCAGACCAGGCCAAGACCTTCGCCGCGTCCCAGCACAAGCACGGTTGAAGACCCGGGACCGAGCCGTTAAGGTCCGCCGCTTTCATTCCCATAAGCGAGCGGAACAGCGGTCATGGCCGACGTCGGCGGCATCTCGGGCGAGCATCTCAAGTCCTACATCGAGCGGATCGAGCGACTGGAAGAAGAGAAGGCGGCGCTCGCCGCCGACATCAAGGACGTTTTTGCCGAAGCCAAGGGCAACGGCTTCGACATCAAGATCATGCGCCAGATCCTGAAGCTCCGGAAAATGGACAAGGCCGACATGGACGAGCAGGAGTCGCTGCTCGACCTCTACAAGCGCGCGCTCGGGATGGACTAAGTCGCGCCGGCTCAGGTCGCGCGGCGATAGACGAGATGCACCGCGCCCTTGATCCAGGGCTTCGCCGTTTCGAGCACGAGCGTCATCTCGCCTGTCCCTTCCGGAAAGAGCGGTATGCCGTCGCCGAGGACGATGGGGATCACGGCAAGCTCCAGGACGTCGAGCTTGCCGAGCGCGGTCATGTCGCGCACCACTACCCCTCCGCCCTCGACCCAGACCTTGCGATATCCGGTCTTCTCCATCTCCGTGACGACTGCGGCGAGATCGCCGCGGCGCCTTTTGACCAGTGGCGGCGCGTCCGCCAGTGGGCGGTTGGTCAGGACCACAGTCGGCTTGTGCGGATACGGCCAGTCTCCGAGATCTCGAACCGCCTCATAGGTGCCTCTTCCCATCAGGATCGCGTCGACGGACTCGATGAATTGCGTGAAGCCGAGCGCGTCGTCCGGCGGGTAGTCGGCGAGCCAGTCAACCGATCCGTCGGGGCGCGCCAGCTTGCCGTCCAGCGAAATGGCGGCGTGAAAATGCCAGATAGTCACAGTCAATCCTCGCTCGTCCTTCCGGCGTTGACCCACGCCGACACCACGTCCTTAGGGCGCTCGTCTCCTTGACGGAAAGGGAGTGTGGCCTTGCTCGATCCCGAAGGGAAGCGTGGCAGGGTTCAGTCGGCCATGCGATCATGGCGGCCCCGCCGAAGCAGCACCCGCATGTCCCGACCTGAGTCTCGCCGTGACAATCTCCTCGGCATCGCCTTCGGGCTTGCCTCGGTCGTCCTGTTTTCCGGACAGTCGCTGGTGGTGAAGCTTCTCGGCGACCGCTACCCGATGAACGAGATCGTGTTCTTCCGGCACGTCTTCGCGTTGATTCCCGCCTATGTGATGCTGTCCCAGCAGGGCGGGCTCGCGACGCTCCGCACCGGCCATTTCCCTATGCATCTCGCGCGCATGGCGGCAGGCATGACCTCGATGCTGCTGGGATTCTATGCGCTTCGCCTGATCCCGCTGGCCGATGCGATCGTCTATGGCTTCGTCGCGCCGCTGCTGGTGACGGCGTTCTCGGTCCCGGTACTCGGCGAGCGCGTCGGCATCCACCGCTGGTCAGCCGTGCTGATCGGGTTTCTCGGCGTCATCATCATGATGCAGCCCGGCGGTGCGCCGATCGAGTTGGGCGCGATCGTGGCGCTCGCCGGTGCGTTCTGCAGCTCCTTCGTCAACCTGACCATGCGGCGGCTGGGGGGGACCGAGACCGCGGCTTCCATCGTCTGCTTCTACACCGGCATGTGCACGATCGTGTTCGCGGCGACACTTCCGTTCGCATGGAGCACGCCGAACCTCACCGATTTCCTGATCCTCGCCAGTCTCGGGCTCGGCGGCGGCATCGCGCAGTACTGGTACACCAAGTCGCTCTGGTACGCGCCGTCGGCGCTGATCGCGCCTCTCGGCTACACCTCGCTTCTGTGGATGACGGCTGCGGGCTTTCTCTTCTGGAACGAGACGCCGACCGTGGCGACCCTGGTCGGCGCCGCTGTCATCTGCGGCAGCGGTCTCTACATCCTCTATCGCGAGGCGCGGCGGCGATGAAGCGGCCGGCGGGAGAGCAATCCGTCGTTGTCGACTTGACCGCGGTGATCGTCAGCGTCGCCGGCGATCAGCCGCGCGTATTGGTGCGGCCGCGCCGCGGTGCCGATGCCGGACTCCACGCCCTGCCGTCGGGTCCGCTGGAACTTCGCCACCGGACGCTCGAAGCCGGGCTTCGTGCCTGGGTCACCGCGCAAACAGGCGCCACGCTCGGTTATGTCGAGCAGCTCTACACTTTCGGCGATGAGGACCGCACCCCGGACCACGGCGACGGCAACCGCGTGCTCTCGATCGGCTATCTCGCGCTGACTCGCGCTGGTGCGGAGGCGTCACCCGGCGAGACCGTCTGGCAGGACTGGTATCGCCACTTTCCCTGGGAGGACTGGCGGCGCGGCCGGCCGGCGGTGCTTCAGCGCCTGGAGCAGGCGCTGAAGCGCTGGACCGCGGCCGCGAAAGGCAAAGCGGAGCGCGCGCTGCGGCAGGACCGCGCCAGCGTCGCCTTCGGTCTCGAGGGCGCCGCCTGGAGCGACGAGCGCGTGCTCGATCGCTACGAGCTGCTCTACGAAGTCGGTGTGGTGGCCGAGGCGCGGCGCAAGGGCGGCGAGGCGGCGGATGCGAAGCTCGACGGCCAGCCGATGGCGGCCGACCATCGCCGCATCCTGGCAACCGCCATTGCGCGGCTCCGCGGCAAAATCAAGTACCGCCCGGTGGTCTTCGAGCTGATGCCGCCCACCTTCACTTTCCTGCAGCTGCAGAAGGCGGTGGAGACACTGGCCGGTGTCCGGCTGCACAAGCAGAACTTCCGTCGGCTGGTAACCCAGCAGGGCTTGGTCGAGGAGACCGGCGAGATGGTGGCGGGGACCGGAGGCCGGCCGGCGCGGGAGCTCCGCTACCGCCAGGAAGCGATCCTGGAGCGGCCCGCACCCGGCGTTCGGTTGCCGGCGGTGCGCGGCACGGAATAGGCAGAAATCCGGGCCGAAAACGCTCGCTTGACAAACTTATGCTCAGGGTTAGCATAAGAGCTGTCGGGCTTGTCCCGGCATTTTTTATATCTAGATAATGCTCAAGATGAGCATAAGAGAGATCCAGATGACGACGCAGCCGCTAGCTACGCCTTCCCCGGCAAAGCCGGGCCTGCCCCCCATTGGCGCGCTGTACGAGCGCGTCGCCAAGGTGATCCCGTCGGTCGAATGGCCGGCTTTCGCGCCGGATATCGAGGCGATCCTCCGGCTCAAACGCGAGTGCAACGCGGTCATCCTCGGTCACAACTATCAGACGCCGGAAATCTTCCACTGCGTTTCCGACATTGTCGGCGACTCGCTGGCGCTTGCTCGTGAAGCCGCGCGTACGGACGCCGACGTGATCGTGCTTGCCGGCGTCCATTTCATGGCCGAGACGGCGAAGCTGCTCAACCCCGCGAAGACCGTGCTCATCCCCGACATGGGCGCCGGCTGCTCTCTCGCCGAGTCGATCACCGGCGCCGATGTGCGCCTGCTGCGCCAGCGCTATCCGGGTGTGCCGGTCGTCACCTACGTCAACACCTCGGCCGAGGTGAAGGCGGAGTCGGACATCTGTTGCACCTCGGGCAATGCCAAAGCGGTGATCGAGTCTCTCGGCGTCGGCCGGGTGATCATGCTGCCGGACGAATACCTGGCGAAGAATATCGCCGCCGAGACCAAGGTCCAGGTGATCGCCTGGCATGGACGCTGCGAGGTGCATGAACGCTTCGAGCCCGAGGATATCCGCCGGCTCCGCCGTTCTCATCCGGGCGTCACCGTGCTGGCGCACCCGGAATGCTCGCCCGCGGTCGCGGCCGAGGCGGACTTCGTCGGGTCGACTCAGGGCATGACCGACTATGTCTCGCGCGAGCATCCCGCCCGGGTCGTGTTGATCACCGAATGCTCGATGAGCGACAACGTCGCCGTCCAGCATCCGGACATCGAGTTCGTACGGCCCTGCAATCTATGCCCGCACATGAAGCAGATTACATTGCCGAAGATCCGGCGCGCGCTGGAGACGATGACGCATGCGATCGAGATTGACCCGGCGATTGCTGCCCCGGCACGCCGCGCGGTCGAGCGCATGCTGCAGGTGAAAGCGCGATGACCGCGGCCTCCTCGCTCACCACCGCTACGCCCGCCTTCGAGCCGGCGCTGGCGCTGCCGGCGCTCCTGGTCGAGCCGCCGGTGCGCGCGGCGCTCCTCGAGGATCTCGGGCGCGCCGGCGACATCACCACCGCGGCTGTGGTGTCGGAAACCGCACGGGTGACCGGCGTGATCGCAGCACGTCAGCCGGGCGTCGTCGCCGGGATCGATTGCGCGCTGACGGCCTTCCGGCTGCTCGACCCGGCCGTCCAGGTTACCGTGCATCACGGCGATGGCAGCCGCATCGTGCCTGGCACGGTCATCGCCACCGTCTCCGGCCCGGCGCGCGCCGTCCTGACGGGCGAGCGGGTGGCGCTCAACTTCCTCTGCCAGCTTTCGGGCGTCGCCACGGCGACCGCGGGCCTGGTCGACGCGGCGCGCGGCCATCGCGCGCGCATCACCTGCACGCGGAAGACGACGCCGAACCTTCGTGCGCTCGAGAAGATGGCGGTCCGTGCCGGCGGCGGCGTGAGCCACCGCTTCGGTCTCGACGACGGCGTGCTGATCAAGGACAACCACATCGTGGCCGCCGGCGGCATCGCCGTCGCGGTCGAGCGGGCGCGCCGCGCCGTCGGTCACATGGTCAAGATCGAGGTCGAGGTCGAGACGCTGGCCGAGCTCAAGACCGCGCTCGCAGCCGGCGTCGATGCGGTGCTGCTCGACAACATGACGCCGGCGATGCTGGCCGAGGCGGTATCGATCATCGGCGGCCGGGCGATCAGCGAGGCCTCGGGCCGGATCACCCAGGAGACGGTGGCCGCCGTGGCGGCGAGCGGCGTCGACGTCATCTCCGCCGGCTGGATCACCCATAGCGCGCCGGCGCTCGATTTCGGCCTGGATTTCGAGATCGGCTGACGCCGACGCGTCAGTCCTTGGCCATTGCGGTCGGCGGGATCGTCTGCCGTCCGATCGCGGCGGCAAGTCCGTCGGCCAGCAGCCGGGCGATGCAGCCGTAGCTCCAGTCGTTCATGTGCACGCCGTCGGCGGTCAACGTCTCGTCGAAGCCGACTCCGGACTCGTGCCAGGAGCGCATGATCTTGTAGCGCGGAAAGAGGCCGGCGCCGGCCCGGTCCGCCTCGTCTTGCAGCTGGGCGACGATCTCCTCGTGGCGAGACGCCTCGATCACCCGCGGCGCGTATTGCAGGTCCATCATCACGACATCGATGCCCTCGGCTGCCAGCTGGGCCAGTCCCTCGGCCACGGCCCAGCGGTGTTCGCTCGGATCGACGCCGCGAAGCGCCGTGTTGCTGCCCGTCTGCCAGATCACCAGCGCCGGGTGGTGGGAGAGCACGTCCTCCTTCATCCGGCGTAGCATGTCCGTGGTGACCTCGCCGCCGACGCCCTTGTTGAGCACGTTCATCGCCAAGCCGTGGCGCGCCTGCATCTCGGCGGCCAGACGGGCGGGATAGGACCGGGCCGGGTCGCTGGCGCCGATCCCTTCCGTCGACGACGACCCTAAAGCCACGACGACGGGCTCCTTGCCCGAAGCAAAGGCCGCGGCAAGATGCGGTAGCCGGACACCCAGATCGGCCAATTCTTTCGGCGCGCGGCAAGCCGGCTCCGCCCAGGCAGAACCGATGCAGGCCAGCCCAACGAGAACGGACAACAAGAACCTCATCGCACCGCCCGGCCGATCATTTCATCGAGCCGACGGGCGATGCAGTCATACAGGACCGCCGCCATCTGCCGCTGTCTGTCTCCCTGCCGCTCGGTCAGATCAAGAATGCCCGAGTCGCTCCACGAGCGCATCATGTCATGGCGCCGGAAAATCGCCACCTCGTTCACGGTTGCGGCCCAGTAGAGGCGCTCGAAATAGGGCTCGAAGTCGATCAACGCGCTGGGACCGCGGCCATATTGGAAATCCATCAGGATGACGTCGGCGCTGCGGGCGCGGGCGAATCCGATGCCGGCCTGCAGATACTGGCCGAACTCGGCGGGATCGACTCGCCTGACCGCGTCCGCGGTTCCGGTCTCCCAGATCAGGAGCTGCGGACGGTGCGCGATCAGCAGGCCCTGGAGGCGCTCCACCATGAAGCGGGTGGTCTCGCGCGGCCGGCTGGCATTGACCACCTCGATCGCCACACCCGGAAACCGTGTGCGCAGAAGCGCCTCGAGCCGGGCGGGATAAGCCGCCTCCGGCGCCCCGGCAGCGGATCCGCCGGTCGAGGCGCCGCCGAGCGCCAGGACCACCAGGGGCTGGCGCTGCGCGATCGCCGCCTGGACCCGGGACAAAGGCCTGACCTCTTCCATGGTCTCAGGCGGGACACGGCATTGATCCTGCGCCGCTGCCGCGGCCGTCATCAGCACGAGGAGTAGCGGGAGCCAACGCATCATCCGGCCCGCGCCTCCCTCGCATCGACGACCCGGCTGTACCAGGCCAGGAGGTAGGCGAGGCCGATCATCGCGGCGAGACCGGCAAAGGTGACCGCGGCCTGCATGGCGAGCGAAGCGGAGATCTCGACAAGAGCGAAATGACCGAGAAGGGAAAGGATGATCCCGAAACAGAAGACATGAAGCGAGAACCTGCCGCAAAGCACCACCGGCCGCATCCAGGCCGAGGCGAGCCACGGCGCATCGGGGCGGACCAGCCAAGCTGCCACGAAAGCTACTGCCAGAAAGTTAACGAGGCGAAACGGCGACAGGTCGGTCTTGTTGATCGGCCAGATCTGGGCGGCGAGAAGCGCCGGAATGCGGTCGAAATAGCGATGCAGCGTCCAGGACAGGTGGATCACGAAGGCGACGACGACCAGCGTCAGCACAGGCCCCAGCAGCCACGAGGCCTCGCCGACTACCGACCGGCCCTTGACCCGGGCAAGCCCGGCGGCAGCGCCTGTCACGAAGAGCAGCTGCCAGGCCAGCGGATTGAAGAACCAGGGGCTGGTCTCCGGGTACCCGTGCAGACGGAAGTCGAACGCATAGACCGCGCCGTAGAGGACAAGGGATGGGATCAGTGCCGCCCAGGGGCTGCGGTCGAGCAGGATGAGGATCAGGGGGAAGGCGGCCAGCAGCACGATGTAGAGCGGCAGGATGTCGAGGAAGGTCGGCTGGAATTCGAGAGTGAGCGCGCGGACCAGAGCGATGTGGGGTTCGGTGAGGAAGTCTCCGATACCTGCCTCCTCGGCATAGACGGCCGAGCCCAGGCTCTCCATCACGTACGAGACGATCGCCGACAGGACGACGAACAGGAAGAGATGAGCAACATAGAGTGTCCAGACCCGGCGGTAGACGCGCGCCGTCATCACCAAGGTGCCGTCCTGCTTGAGCGAGCGCCCGTAGACCAGGGCAGCGGTATAGCCGGAAAGAAAGATGAAGGCCTCGGCCGCATCGAAGAAGCCGAGGGCCTGAAGCGTCAGTGCCGAGAACTTGTTCTCGGGAATATGGTCGACGAAGATGAAGAAGAGAGCGAGGCCGCGGGCGACATCGAGCCGAAGATCGCGCCGCGAGCCCCCCTTGGCGGTCATCTCAGTCCGCGGCCGACGCTTTGGTTTCGGGTTCGACCAGCCGGGCCATCAGAGCGGCCTCGCGGATCTTGGCTTCGGCGACCGACTTCTCCTTCACATGTCCGTAGCCGCGGATCTTCTCCGGCATGCTGGCGAGGTCCACGGCGATGGCGTGCCGGTCCGGCGTGAGCCGGCGGAGCAGCTCCTCCACCATGGCTTCGTAGTCGGTGATGAGCTGGCGTTCCATCCGCCGTTCGTCGGTGCGACCGAAGATGTCGAAGCGGGTGCCGCGGAGCCCCTTCAGCTTCGCCAGCGCCTTGAAGGCCGGGCGCATCCAGGGGCCGTAGGTTTTCTTCGTCAGATGGCCTGAGACGGCATCGCGTTCCGAAAGCAGCGGCGGCGCCAGGTGAAACTTGAGGCGGTCGTAGCTCTCGAAGGTCTCCGCGAGCTGCTTCTCGAAGCTGCCGTCAGTGTAAAGCCGCGCCACTTCATACTCGTCCTTGTAGGCGAGCAGCTTGAAGTAATAGCGGGCGGCGGCGCGGGCCAGCTCTTCATGGCCAGGAGTACGCGCGCGCTCGGCCTCGGCGACGCGGCGGACTAGAGCCTCGTAGCGACGCGCATAGGCGGCGTCCTGGTAGTCGATGAGGAAGGCGACGCGCTTGGCGATCATCTCGTCCAGCGTCACCGGCGCCGGCGCGGTCGCTGCCTGGTCGAGGCCGGCGGCGCGCAGCACCAGCGGAAGATCGTGGGCGGCGCGGCGGCCCCACAGGAACGCCTGCTTGTTGAAGTCGACCGCGACGGCATTGAGTTCGATCGCCTTCTCGATCGCCTCGCGGCCGATCGGGATGAAGCCCCTCTGCCAGGCAAAGCCCATCATGAAGAGATTGACCGCGATCGAGTCGCCGAGGAGGGCTGTCGCGATCTTGCTGGCATCCAGGGCATCGACGCCGCCCTGGCCGGCCGCTTCGGTAAGCGTCGCCATGAAGGCCTGGCCGGGGAACGCCATATCCGGCTTCTTCGCGAAGTCGCCGGTCAGGGTCTCGTGGCTGTTGACGACCACCTTGGTCTTGCCGGCTTCGATCTTGGCGACGGTGTCGAAGCCGCCGGTGACGACAAGATCGCAGCCGATGACCGTGCGGGCGCCGCCGGCGGCGATGCGGACGGCATGGATGTCCTCGGCCTTGTTGGCGATGCGGACATGGCTGATGACGGCGCCGCCCTTCTGGGCGAGGCCGGTCATGTCGAGGACGCTGACGCCCTTCTCATCGATGTGGGCGGCCATGCCAAGGAGCGCACCGATGGTGACGACGCCGGTGCCGCCGATGCCGGTGACCAGGATGCCGAAGGGCTCGTCGATCGACGGCAGCGCCGGCTCCGGAAGGACCGGGAACGGTTGGTCGCCGCGGCCGCGCCGCTTCTTCAGCTTGCCGCCTTCGACCGAGACGAAGCTCGGGCAGAAACCGTTGACGCAGGAGAAGTCCTTGTTGCACGAGGACTGGTCGATGGCGCGCTTGCGGCCGAACTCGGTCTCGACCGGCACGACCGAGACGCAGTTCGACTTGACGCCGCAGTCGCCGCAGCCCTCGCACACCAGCTCATTGATGAGCACGCGGCGATCGGGATCGGGGAAGGTGCCGCGCTTGCGGCGCCGACGCTTCTCGGCGGCGCAGGTCTGATCATAGATCAGCGCGGTGACGCCGGGCATCTCGCGGAGGTCGCGCTGAACCGCGTCCAGGTCGTCGCGATGTCGGACGGTGACGCCGGGCGCGAAGTCGGTCCCGATCGGATATTTGTCGGGATCGTCGGCGACGACGACGATGGTCTTCACGCCCTCGGCGGCGAGCTGGCGGCTGATCTGAGGCACGGTGAAGCCGTTGTCGGCCGGCTGGCCGCCGGTCATCGCCACCGCGTCGTTGTAGAGCAGCTTGTAGGTGATGTTGACGCCGGAGGCTACCGCGGCGCGGACGGCGAGAATGCCCGAGTGGTTGTAGGTACCGTCGCCGAGGTTGGCGAAGATGTGCTTGGTCTCGGTGAACGGCGCCTGCCCGATCCACGAGGCGCCTTCGCCGCCCATCTGGGTGAAGGTCTCGGTCGACCGGTCCATCCACACGGCCATGTAGTGGCAGCCGATGCCGGCTACCGCGCGGCTGCCTTCCGGCACCTTGGTCGAGGTGTTGTGGGGGCAGCCCGAGCAGAACCAGGGCGTGCGCTTGTAGTCGGTCTTGGGGTGGGAGAGCGCGGCTTCCTTGGCTTCGAGGAAAGCGAGCCGCTGCTTGATGCGCTCGGAGGTGTAGAAGCGGGCGATGCGGGCGGCGATCACGCGCGCGATCCTCGCCGGCGTCAGCTCGTCGGCCGAGGGCAGGATCCAGTTGCGCTCCTCATCGAACTTGCCGATGACGCGCGGCCGCACGTCTTCGCGCCAATTGTAGAGCTGCTCCTTCATCTGGTTCTCGATGACGGCGCGCTTCTCCTCGACGACCAGGATCTCTTCCAGTCCCTCGGCGAAGTGGCGGATGCCCTCGCGCTCGAGCGGCCAGACCATGCCGACCTTGTAGACGCGAAGCCCGATCTCGGCGGCATGGGCCTCGTCGATGCCGAGGTCCTCGAGCGCCTGCATCACGTCGAGATAGGACTTGCCCGTGGTGACGATGCCGAAGCGCGGCTTCGGCGAATCCACCACGACGCGGTCGAGCTTGTTGGCGCGGGCGAAGGCGAGCGCGGCGTAGAGCTTGTAGCGATGGAGCCGGTACTCCTGCTCCAGCGGCGGATCGGGCCAGCGGATGTTGAGGCCGCCCGGCGGCATTTCGAAGTCGGTCGGCAGCACGATCTTCACGCGATCGGGGTCGATCTCGACCGAGGCCGAGGAGTCCATGGTCTCGGCGATCGCCTTCATCGCGACCCAGCAGCCGGAATAGCGGCTCATCGCCCAGCCGTAGAGGCCGTAGTCCAGGATCTCCTGGACGCCTGACGGATGCAGGGTCGGAAAGGACGCATCCATGAACGCGTATTCGGACTGATGCGCCAGCGTCGAGGACTTGCAGGTGTGATCGTCGCCGGCGAGCGCGAGAACGCCGCCATGGGGCGAGGTGCCGGCGTTGTTGGCGTGCTTGAAGACGTCGCCGGAGCGATCGACGCCCGGACCCTTGCCGTACCAGATGCCGAAGACGCCATCGACGGTGGCGCCCTTGAACATGTTGACCTGCTGGCTACCCCAGACGGCAGTCGCGGCCATGTCCTCGTTCACGCCTGGCTGGAACTGGATGTTATTGCGCTTGAGGAAGCGCTTGGCCTGCCAGAGCTGCTGGTCGAAGCCGCCGAGCGGCGAGCCCCGGTAGCCCGAAATGAAGCAGCCGGTATTGAGCCCCGCCTTGGTGTCGCGCTGGCGCTGCATGATCGGCAGGCGCACCAGCGCCTGGATACCCGTCAGGTAAACCCGGCCGCGATCCAGCTCATACTTGTCGTCGAGGCTGATCTTCGCGAGGGCCATGTTGCCTCTCTCTATAGGCACTGAGTGCGCTTTATTTGGCGACGACGCTATCACGGGAAAATGGTCCCGTATCAAGGCTTGCCGCAACGCAAGGAAGCAACCCTGACCTATTTTTGAGAGTATCGACGTTGCGTGTGCGCAGTCCAACCGATCATTACGTTGCTTTGTTCCCGGCACGGGGAAGGAAGAGGCTGACCGTGGTCCCGCGCCCCTCCACCGATTCAATCACCAGACTGCCTCCCATCAGCTCGGCGAGCGATCGAGAGAGGGCGAGGCCCAGACCCGAACCGGGCCGTTTGCGCTGCAGCACGTTGTCCACCTGCTCGAACGGCCGCCCCAGGCGCGGCAGCGCCCAGGCGGGGATGCCGACCCCGGTGTCGGAAACGGCGATCCTGAGGCGGTTCCCGTCAAAGCCGACGGCGACCCGAACGAGGCCGCCCGAGGGCGTGAACTTGACCGCGTTCGAGAGCAGGTTGAGCAGGATCTGCCGAAGCGCGCGGGAATCTGCACTCACCACCGGCCTGCCTTCCGAGGTCCCGGTTTCGATCACCAGGCCGGCAGACTTCGCCGAGCCCGAGATGATGCCGAGGCAGCGGTCGGTCTCGGCCATCACGTCGATCGGCTCGGCCACCAGCTCCATCCGGCCCGCCTCGATCTTCGACATGTCGAGGACGTCGCGGATGAGTTCCATCAGATAGGTGGCACTGGTCAGGATGTTGTCGGCGTAGTCACGATAGCGCTCGACGCCGAGCGAACCGAACATCTCGCCCTTCAGGATCTCGGCGAATCCCATGATGGCGTTGAGCGGCGTACGCAGCTCGTGGCTCATCGAGGCCAGGAACTCGTTCTTGGCCCGGCCGGCGGCTTCGGCCTGGTCACGCGCGATGCGCAGCTCCTCCTCGGTCTGCTTGAGCTCGGTGATGTCGACCCGCATGCAGACGGTCCCGCCGTCGGCGGTGCGTCGCTCGCTGATCATCAGCCAGCGTCCGCTCTCGCTGCGGTAGACGAAGGGCTCCGGCGGCGGCGAGCGGTGGATCGCAAGCCGCCAGGCGAGCCACTCCTCCGGATCGGCCGGGACTTTGCTTCCGGGAAGATAGCCGCGCCAGCCCGAGGCAAGGCTTGCCCGCACGAGGTCCTCGAAATGCCGGCCGGCCATTTCGGCAACGGTCGCGGGGTCGACGGGGTCGAGATACTGCCGGTTGCAGGTGACCAGCCGGTCGTCGGCGTCGAAAATTGCGAAGCCCTGCGAGATTGTTTCGAGCGCGGTGATCAGGCGGGCGTGTGCGCTCTCGGCGGCGGCCTCGGCATCCTGAGCCCGCTGCAGCGCTTCGCGCTCTGCGGTGACGTCGCTGCCCGTGCCTCGATAACCGAGAAAGGTGCCGTCGGCGGCGAAGATCGGATCGCCGCTGATGACGATCGTGCGCAGCCGGTTCTCGTTGTCGCGGCGGCCGTAGCTGAAATGACGGAAGGGTCGGCGCGCGGCGAGGTCGTCGAGGTGCCGTCGCCAGGCGCCCTCGTCCTCGATGACGATGTCGAGCTGGTCGCGCCGCTTCCCGGCATTCTCTCCGGGAAAAACCTCCATCGTCACATCGGGCGGACGCGAGACGAAGGTGAAGCGGAGCTCGGCATCCTGCTCCCAGACCCAGTCGGTCGACATGCGCACATAGGCGGCGAAGCGCGCCTCGCTTTCCTTCAGGGCCTCGATCTCGCGGCGGATGGCGGTCACGTCGACGAAGGTCGTGATGCTGCCGCCGTCGGGCAGCGGACGACGGTCGGCCCGGAGCACACGATCGAGATGAGCCAGCCGGGCCTCGGCCGCCAGATCGGTAATGGCGCTCTGCGTTACCCGCTCTCCCAGCAGCTGCTCGGATTGCCTGGCGTCGAGCTTCTGGCGGGTGATATCGAAACGGATGAGATCGGCGAGCGGCGCGCCGACGCGTACCAAGCCCGGTGGAAAGTCCCACAGAGTCTCGTAGCACCGGTTCCAGTAAACGACCCGCTGGTCGCGATCGAGTACCAGGATGCCCTGGTCCATGTAGTCGAGCGCGATCTCGGGGAGCCGCGGCCGCTCTCCCGAAGCGGCGACGGCCGCCTCGGAGGAGGTCTCCGGGACAGCGATTCGCGACTTTGCCGACATGATCGGCAGCTTAACACGCGCGGACGCGCAAGGCGGATAGGATTGGCCGACGCTGATGCTTTGAGCGCGGCGACCGGCTATACCCGAAACCCATGACGATCCTCGTCACCGGTGCCGCCGGATTCATCGGGTACCATGTCGCGCGGGCTCTGCTCGACCGCGGCGACCAGGTCGTGGGGCTCGACAACCTCAATCCCTATTACGATCCCGCGCTGAAGAAGGCGCGGCTCGCGCGCTTGAGCGAGATACCGGGTTTCTCGTTCCGGAACCTCGACCTCTCCCGCCGCGACGATATCGCCGCCTTCGGCCGGGAGAACACCGGCATCGGCCGGATCGTTCACTTGGCGGCGCAGGCGGGCGTGCGGCATTCGCTGGCCCATCCCTTCGATTATGTCGATGCCAATCTGACCGGGCACCTGGCGATCCTCGAACTGGCCCGTCATCTGCCGGGCATCAAGAACCTCGTCTATGCCAGTTCGTCCTCGGTCTACGGTGCGAACAGCCGGCTCCCGTTCTCGACCTCCGACCGCACCGACGATCCGGTCTCGCTCTACGCCGCGACCAAGAAGGCGGGCGAGCTGATGGCGCGCTCTTATACGCATCTTTATGGATTCTCGGCGATCGGGCTCCGCTTCTTCACGGTCTATGGACCCTGGGGCCGACCGGACATGTCGGCATTCCTCTTCACCAAGGCGATCCTCGAAGGAAAGCCGATCCAGGTCTTCAACAACGGCGACATGCGCCGCGACTTCACCTACATCGATGACATCGTGCAAGGCGTGGTGGCGGCGCTCGACCGGCCGGCAAAGACGCATCGCATCTACAATCTCGGCAACAATCGCGCCGAGCCGCTGCTGCGCTTCATCGGGGTGATCGAGGAGGCGGCGGGCAAGAAGGCGATCGTCGACCTCAAGCCGATGCAGCCGGGCGACGTGAAGGAAACCTTCGCCGACATCCTGGACTCGACCCGCGACCTCGGATTCCGCCCGACGACGCCGATCGACGTCGGCATCCCCCGCTTCGTCGAGTGGTATCGCGGCTATTACAAGGTCTGACCTCGCTTCGCTCGGCGCCACCCCAACCCTCCCCCGCGCTTCGCACGGGGGAGGAGGTACGATTTCGTGTCTCCTCCCTCGGCGGCGCAGCCGACGGGGAAGGCTAGGGTGGGGCCTGAGCGAAGCGAAGGCCGGCGCGTTAGCCGCGCCCTTCGTAAAGCGCGTCCAGCTTGGCTCCATAGGTTTTTCGGATGACATGCCGGCGGATCTTGAGCGTCGGCGTCATCATCTCGTTCTCCAGGCTGAACGGCTCGGCCGAGAGGATGAACTGGCGAACGCGCTCGATCACCGAGAGCCGGCGGTTGACGCGGTCGACCGCGGCCGAGATCGCGGCGCGAAACTCCTTGTCGCCGACCAGCTGCGCCATGTCCTGAGGCTTGCCCTTCTCCTTGGCCCAGCCGAGCGCCCAGTCCTTCTCAGGGATCAGCAGGGCGGCGATGAACGGCCGCTTGTCACCGACCACCATGGCCTGGCCGATCTCCGGCTCGAGGGTGAGGAAGCCTTCAACCTTCTGGGGCGAGACGTTGTCGCCGCCGGAGACGACGATGAGGTCGCGCTTGCGGTCGGTGATCTCGATATAGCCGTCCTCGTCGATGCGGCCGACATCGGAGGTGTGCAGCCAGCCGTCGCGGACCGTGCGCGCGGTGGCTTCCGGGTCGCCCCAGTACCCCTGCATCACCAGCTCGCCGCGGACGAGGATCTCCCCGTCCTCGGCAAGTTTGACCTCGACGCCATGCATCGGCGGCCCGACCGTGTGCAGCTTGATGCGGTCGACCGGGTTGGCGCTGATCACCGGCGCGGCCTCGGTCTGGCCATAGCCCTGCAGCAGGCGGATGCCGAGCGCCGTGAAGAAGAGCCCGACCTCGTAGTTGAGAGGCGCGCCGCCGGAGACGAAGGCCTTGAGGCGGCCGCCGAAGCGCTGCGCTGCCTTCTTACGGACCAGCAGGTCCAGTAGCTTGTTCTGGATGCGCTCGAATAGGCCGAGGCTGCCGGGATGCTCATAGGCCTTGCGGCCGAGGGTGAGGGCCCGCTCGAACAGCGTCCGGCGCAGTCCCGACATCTTATCCATCGCCTTGGCGATGCGTCCGTGCATGACCTCGTAGAGGCGCGGCACAGCAGTGACGATGGTCGGCTTGGCCTCGGCCAGGTTCTGCACCAGCGTGTCGGCACCCTCGGCGTAATAGATCTGCGCGCCGATGGAGATCGGGAAGAACTGGCCACCCGAATGCTCATAGGCATGGCTGAGCGGCAGGAACGACAGGAAAGTATTGTCCTCGATGCCGAGTGGCCTAAGGATCTCGACTGCTCCTTGGCAGTTGCAGAGGATGGCGCCGTGGCTGAGCATGACGCCGCGAGGCGCGCCGCCTGTGCCTGACGTATAGATCACGCAGCTTGTGTCGGAGCGTTTGCGCGTTGCCGCCATCGCCTCGACGTCGTCGGGCTGCTTCTCGCCCTCGGTCAGCATCGCTTCCCAGCTCGCCCAGCGGATCGGTGGGCGCGGCGGCTCGGCCAGGGGCTCCATCGCCACCAGGAACTCGACAGAGGGCGCCCGCGACGCCGCCGGCACCACGCGCTGGGCCAGCTTCGGGGTCGAGACGATCACGGCCTTGGCGCCGGCGTTGTCGAAGATGTAGCGATGGTCGTCGACCGTATTGGTGGTATAGGCCGGCACGGTGATCCCGCCCGCGGCCATGACCGCGATATCGGCGATCAGCCATTCCGGCCGGTTCTCCGAGATCAGCGCCACCCGGTCGCCAGTCTGCAGGCCGCGGGCCCTGAGCGCCCGGGACAGCAGGTTCACCTGGCGGGCGACCTCGCCCCAGGTCAGCGGCTGGTAGGTTCCGTCGACCTTCCGCCAGAGAAAGGGCTTGTCGGCATTGGCCCGCGCCCGTTCGAAGAACAGGAGCGGCAGGTTCTGGACGTTGCTGAGATCCATTCACTCCCCGGTCGGCCGTTGTTGCGCTCGGCCTTCACCCCATCTTAATAGCGTTTGCCTCGTTCGGGAGATCACGGATGGCGAAGCGGGCCGCGGCTGAAAAATTGCCGGTTTGGGACTTGACCGACCTCTATCCAGGGCCGGATTCCCCGGCGCTCAAGCGTGACCTGGACCAGTCCGAGGCGGACGCCAAGAGGTTCCGGGAGCGCCATCTCGGCAAGGTCGGTGGCCTGTCGGGGGCCGAGCTGGGGCGAGCCATCGCCGACTACGAGCGTCTGGACGAGGTTCTGGCGCGGGCCGGATCTTATGCCGGCCTGGTTCACGCGACGGCGATGGAGGACCCGGAGGTCGGGCGCTTCTATCAGACCATCCAGGAACGCTTGACCCGGATCTCGACCGAGCTCCTGTTCTTCACCCTGGAGCTCAACCACATCGAGAACGCCGCTCTCGAGGAGAAACTCAAGGACCCGGCGGCGGCCCGCTACCGTCCCTGGCTCCGCGACCTCCGGGTATTTCGCCCGCATCAGCTCTCCGAGGAGATGGAGAAGCTGCTCCATGAGAAGTCAGTCACCGCCTATTCGGCCTGGGTCCGCCTCTACGACGAGACCCAGGCGGCGATGCGCTTTCGCGTCGCCGGCAAGGATCTCACGCTCGCGGGCGTGCTTGCCGGCATGACCGACAAAGACAGCCGCAAGCGTCGCCTCGCGGCGAAGGCGTTGTCGAAAGGGCTTTCCTCAAACCTTCGACTCTTTGCGCTGGTCACCAACACGCTGTCGAAGGACAAAGAGATCGCCGACCGCTGGCGGCACTACGCGCGGCCGATCTCCTCGCGCAACCTCGGCAACAAGGTCGAAGACGAGGTTGTCGACGCGCTGGTCTCAGCGGTGCGCGCCTCCTATGAGCGGCTCTCGCATCGCTATTACCGGATCAAGGCCGGCTGGTTCGGCAAGAAGCAGCTGCCCTATTGGGATCGTAACGCGCCGCTGCCCAGCGATTCAGACCGCAAGATCGGCTGGGATGAGGCGCGGTCGATCGTGCTCTCCGCCTATGGCCGCTTCTCGCCCCGTCTGGCCGAGATTGGCCAGCGCTTCTTCGACAAGCCCTGGATCGATGCGCCGTCGAAACCCGGGAAGGCCTCCGGGGCCTTCGCCCATCCGACAGTGCCGAGCGCGCATCCATACCTGCTGCTGAACTATCTCGGCCGTACGCGCGATGTGATGACCCTGGCCCACGAGCTTGGCCATGGCGTCCATCAGGTACTGGCGGCGGAGCAGGGCCATCTGATGTGCGACACGCCGCTGACCCTGGCGGAGACCGCTTCGGTATTCGGCGAAATGCTGACCTTCCGCTCTCTCCTCGATGCCGAGAAGCGGCCGAAGCGCCGCCGCGTCCTCCTGGCCTCCAAGGTCGAGGACATGCTGAACACCGTGGTGCGTCAGGTGGCGCTCCACTCCTTCGAGGCCAAGGTGCATGACGAGCGTCGTCAGGGCGAGCTCACCGCCGATCGTCTTGGCGATATCTGGATGGAGGTGCAGAAGGACTCGTTCGGACCGGCGATCCGCCTCGACGACGACTACCGCGTCTTCTGGTCCTACATTCCGCACTTCATCCACTCGCCCTTCTATGTCTACGCCTACGCGTTCGGCGACTGCCTGGTGAACTCGCTCTATGCCGTCTATCAGGACGCGCATGAGGGCTTTGCCGGGCGCTATCTCGAGATGCTGAAGGCCGGCGGCACGCTCCGTCACAAGGAGCTGCTGGCGCCCTTCGGCCTCGATGCCTCGGATCCCGCCTTCTGGGCGAAGGGGCTCGGCATCATCGAAGGCTTCATCGACGAGCTGGAGCAAATGTGAGCGATGACGAGAACACGCTTGGCGGCCGCCTCGCCCGCTATGCCCGCGTCGGTGCGGCCGTCGGTGGGCTGGCGGCGCGGATTGCCGGTGGGCGCGTTCTCGGTCTTCCGGTCGACCAGGATCGCCACGCCGCCCAACTGAAAGGCGCACTCGGCGGGCTCAAGGGCCCGCTGATGAAGGTGGCGCAGATGATGTCGACGCTGCCCGATGCGCTGCCCGACGCCTATGTGCGCGAGCTTGCCGAGCTGCAGGCGAACGCGCCGGCGATGGGCTGGCCCTTCGTAAAGAGGCGGATGGCGAGCGAACTGGGGCCGGACTGGCAGTCGCGTTTTGTCCGCTTCCCGCATGAGGCCGCCGCCGCCGCGTCCCTCGGCCAGGTGCATCGCGCCGTGCTGCCCGACGGCCGCGAGGTCGCCTGCAAGCTGCAATACCCGGACATGGCCTCGGTGGTCGACGCCGACCTGAAGCAGCTGAAACTCGTCTTCTCGATCTACGAGCGCATCGACCGCGCCATCGTCACCGAGCGCATCCACCAGGAGATCTCCGACCGGCTGCGCGAGGAGCTCGACTACCGCCGCGAGGCCAAGCACATGCGGCTCTACCGCCACATGCTGGCAGCGGAGGCGGGGATCGCGGTGCCAGAGCCGATCCCCGAGCTCTCGACCGGCCGTCTCCTCACCATGACCTGGGTCGACGGGGTGAAGCTGACCGAGATCGCCGAAGCGCCGCTCGAGGTCCGCAACGCCACCGCGCTCCGGCTCTTCCGCGCCTGGTACCTGCCGTTCTACGGCTACGGCGTCATCCACGGCGATCCGCATCTCGGCAACTACACGCTGGCGCCGGACGGCACGCTGAACCTGCTCGACTTCGGCTGCATCCGGATCTTCCAGCCGTCCTTCGTCCGCGGCGTCATCGACCTCTACACGGCGCTGCGCGACGGCGACGAGGACCTAGCGGTCCAGGCCTACAAGGTCTGGGGCTTCGACCAGCTCAGCCGCGAGGTCATCGACGTCCTCAATCTCTGGGCCCGCTTCGTCTACGCGCCCTTGATGGAGGACCGGCCACGCGCGATCCAGGAAGGCGGCGGCACCGCCTATGGCCGCCAAGTCGCGACTAAGGTCCACAGCGAGCTCCGCCGCCTCGGCGGCATCGCGCCGCCGCGCGAATTCGTTTTGATGGACCGGGCCGCTGTCGGCCTCGGCGCCGTGTTCCTCCGCCTCAAGGCCGAGATCAACTGGTTCAGCCTGTTCCGAGATCTCGTCGGCGACTTCGACGAGGCAACCCTCGCCGCCCGTCAGAAGGCCGCCCTCGAAGCCGCCGGCTTGGTTTCTTCTGCCTAAATTGTAATCCTCTACCTGGCTTGCGCTGAAAAAATAGGCAGCTTCGCGCGCGTCTCGCACCGGAATCCCTGGGCTTCCCTCGACCTCGTCCCTGGCACGGAACTTGTTACTGCCTGCTGCACCGCAACAGGCTCGGCCTGGGGCGCCGGCATGTTGGCTTACGGGAGGGGTTGAGCGTGAAGAGAGGGTTCCTCAGTCTGGCCGCGCTGGCGGCGGCTTTCATTCCGGTCGCGGCGGGAGCGCAGGACGCAGCGCCCAAGATCGACACCGGCGACACCGCCTGGATGCTGACCTCGACGGCGCTCGTCCTGATGATGACCATCCCCGGCCTGGCGCTCTTCTATGGCGGCATGGTCCGCAAGATGAACGTGCTGTCGACGGTGATGCACTCCTTTGCCACCTGCTGCCTGGTGACCATCCTGTGGATGATCGCGGGATACAGCCTCGCCTTCATGGGTGAGGGCGCCTATGTCGGCGACCTCAGCCGCGCTCTGCTGCGCGGCATGGGTGTGGAGTCGATCCACGCCAACGCGAAGACCATCCCGGAATCGGTGTTCATGGTCTTCCAGATGACCTTCGCCATCATCACGCCGGCGCTGATCGCCGGCGCCTTCGTCGACCGCATGAAGTTCTCGGCGATGATGTGGTTCATGGGCGCCTGGTCGCTGCTGGTCTATTCGCCGGTGGCCCATTGGGTCTGGGGCGGCGGCTTCCTCGGTGCTGCCAACGTGCTCGACTATGCCGGCGGCACCGTCGTGCATATCAATGCCGGCGTCGCCGGCCTCGTGCTCTCGCTGATGATCGGCAAGCGCCGCGGCTACCCGAAGGAGCCTTTCACCCCGCACAACCTCGTCCTCACGCTGCTCGGCGGCTCGCTGCTGTGGGTCGGCTGGTTCGGCTTCAATGCCGGATCGGCGGTCACGGCCGGCGGTGCGGCGGGCATGGCGATGGCGGTGACGCAGATCGCGGCGGCTGCGGCGGCGCTCGCCTGGATGTTCATCGAATGGGCGGCCAAGGGTAAGCCGAGCGTGCTCGGCATCGTCTCCGGCGCGGTCGCCGGCCTCGTTGCTATCACCCCGGCCTCGGGCTTCGTCGCCCCGGGCGGTGCATTGATCATCGGCCTCCTCGCTGGTGTCTTCTGCTGGTGGGGAGCGACCGCCTTGAAGCGCATGCTGGGCTACGACGACGCACTCGATGCCTTCGGCGTCCATGGCGTCGGCGGCATCGTCGGCGCGCTCCTGACCGGCGTTTTCGCCGTGCAGGCGATCGGCGGCGACGGCAAGGCCGGGCTGATCGACGGCAATGCCATGCAGGTGATCACCCAACTCTACGGCGTCGCGGTCGTGGTCGTATACGACGCTATCGCCACTTTCGTCATCGCCAAGGTCATCGATCTGGCGATCGGGCTCCGCGTTGATGCCGATACCGAACGGGAGGGTCTCGACCTCAACCTCCACGGCGAGGTCGTGCACTAGGCGATCGGCATCACGTTTGGGAGGGGCGGGGCGCCTTCGGGCGCCCCGTCTCGTTTTTCGCGTGATTTCTCCTGGACTTCACAAACCCTTACCGGCACGGCATTGTTCGCCCCCACGCTTAGGGGAGCGTCGATCGCCGATGAAAGTGGCCGTGCTCAAGGAAGGTCGGGCCGACGAACGCCGTGTCGCCGCCTCGCCCGAGACCGTCAAGAAGATGCGCGCCCTCGGCCTCGACGTCGTGGTCGAGAGCGGAGCCGGCGCCGGTTCGTCGATCTCCGACCAGGCGTTCCAGGATGCGGGCGCCGTTCTCGCCTCCGACCGCGCCACCGTGCTCTCGGGCGCCGACGTGGTGCTGGCGGTGCAGCGGCCGGAGCCAACGGACATCGCGATGTTCAAGGAGGGCGCGGCACTGATCGGGCTGCTTGCGCCGCATGCCGACAAGGAGCAGCTGAAGGCGATTGCCGCCCGGAAGCTATTGGCCTTCTCGCTCGAGCTGCTGCCGCGCATCACCCGCGCGCAGAGCATGGATGTACTCTCTTCCCAGTCGAATCTCGCCGGCTACCGGGCGGTGATCGATGCCGCCTACGAGTTCGGACGCGCCTATCCGATGATGATGACGGCCGCCGGCACGGTTCCGCCGGCGCGGGTCTGCGTCATCGGCGCCGGCGTCGCAGGATTGCAGGCGATCGCCACGGCCAAGCGCCTCGGCGCCATCGTCTCGGCCTTCGACGTGCGCGCCGCGGTCAAGGAGCAGGTGCAGTCTCTCGGCGCCACCTTCATCGAGGTGGACGAGGCGGCGGCCAAGGCGGCGGAGACCGCGGGCGGCTACGCCAAGGAGATGAGCGAGGAATACAAGCAGAAGCAGGCGGCCAAGCTGGCCGAGACCCTGAAGAAGCAGGACATCGTCATCTGCACGGCGCTCATTCCCGGCCGTCCGGCACCGGTGATCGTAACCGAGGCCATGGTCAAGGACATGAAGCCGGGCTCGGTGATCGTCGATCTCGCGGTCGAGCAAGGCGGCAACTGCCCGCTCTCGGAGAAGGGCAAGGTCGTGGTCAAGTACGGCGTCAAGCTGGTCGGGCATCTCAACGTGCCGAGCCGGATCGCCGTGGATGCAAGCGCGCTCTATGCCCGCAACGTGCTGACCTTCCTGACGCCGCTCGTCGACAAGGAGACCAAGGCGCTCAAGATCGACCGGAACGACGAGATCATCGCGGCGACGTTGCTGACCGAGGGCGGGGCGGTGGTGCACCCGTCCTTCGCCGGCTAAAGGGGGAACCGGATCCAGATGGACGCGACCAATCACGCCGCCGGCGTCGACCCGACGATCTTCGGCCTCACCGTCTTCGTGCTGGCCTGCTTCGTCGGCTACTACGTGGTCTGGCGGGTGACGCCGGCGCTGCATTCGCCGCTGATGAGCGTCACCAACGCGGTCTCCTCGGTCATCGTCGTCGGCGCCCTGATCGCCGCCGGTCCGGCGGGGATGGACCTCTCCAAGGTGATGGGCTTCCTCGCGGTGATCCTCGCCTCCGTCAACATCTTCGGCGGCTTCATCGTCACGCAGCGCATGCTGCAGATGTTCAAGAAGAAGAGCTAGGGGAGCCGCGGCAATGTCGACCACGCTCGCGGCGCTGCTCTATCTGGCAGCCTCCGTCTGCTTCATCATGGCGCTGCGCGGCCTCTCCTCGCCGGAGACATCGCGCGGCGGAAACCTTTACGGCGTCGTCGGCATGGCAATCGCCATCGCGACCACGCTGGCACTGCCGGGCGTCGTCTCGTACTGGCTGATCCTCCTCGGCATCCTGATCGGTGCCGCGATCGGTACGGTCACCGCGCTCAAGATCCAGATGACGGCACTGCCGCAGCTGGTCGCGGCCTTCCACAGCCTGGTCGGCCTCGCCGCGGTGCTGGTCGCCGCCGCCGCCTTCTATGCGCCCGAGGCCTACAATATCGGCGCTCCCGGGCAGATCCGGGTCGCCAGCCTGATCGAGATGAGCCTCGGCGTCGCCATCGGCGCGATCACCTTCACCGGCTCGATCATCGCCTTCGGCAAGCTTCAGGGCATCATCACCGGTAAGCCGCTGGTCTTCCCGATGCAGCATCCGCTGAACGCGGCGCTGGGCATCGCGCTGGTCGCGCTGATCGTGTGGTTCTGCCTGCACCAGACCACGGGCACCTTCTGGGCGATCGTGATTCTGTCGCTGGCGATCGGCTTCCTCCTGATCCTGCCGATCGGCGGCGCCGACATGCCGGTCGTCGTCTCCATGCTGAACAGCTATTCCGGTTGGGCCGCCGCGGGCATCGGCTTCACCCTGGAAAACAGCCTCCTCATCGTCACCGGCGCGCTGGTCGGATCGTCCGGCGCCATCCTGAGCTACATCATGTGCAAGGGGATGAACCGCTCGATCTTCAACGTCATCCTCGGCGGCTTCGGCGGCGAGGTCGCAGGCCCCGTCGGCGGCGGTCCCGGCGGCGACAAGACCGTGAAGTCCGGCTCGGCCGAGGACGCCGCCTTCATCATGAAGAACGCCAGCTCGGTGATCGTCGTCCCGGGCTACGGCATGGCCGTCGCCCAGGCGCAGCACGCGCTGCGCGAGATGGCCGATATCCTGAAGAAGGAAGGCGTCAGCGTCCGCTACGCGATCCATCCGGTCGCCGGCCGCATGCCGGGCCACATGAACGTGCTGCTGGCCGAGGCCAACGTGCCCTACGAGGACGTGGTCGAGCTCGAGGACATCAACCGCGACTTCGCCTCGACCGACGTCGTGTACGTGATCGGCGCCAACGACGTCACCAACCCGGCGGCCAAGACCGATCCCAAGAGCCCGATCTACGGCATGCCGATCCTCGACGTCGAGAAGGCGAAGACGGTGCTCTTCATCAAGCGCTCGATGGCGTCCGGCTATGCCGGCGTGGACAACGAGCTCTTCTTCCGCCCGAACACCATGATGCTGTTCGGCGACGCCAAGAAGATGACTGAAGAGATCGTCAAGTCGCTCGGCCACTAGGCCGGCGCCACTCGTCCGTCAGCATGGCGTAGAGGTAGTGGTCGCGACGTTGGCCCTCGATCACCGCGTGGCGGCGGAGCAGACCCTCGCGCTGGAATCCCAGCCCCTCGACCAGCCGGATCGAGGCTTCATTGTCGGTGCAGATATAGGCGGTGATGCGCTCCAGGCCGGCGGCGAAGCCGAGGTCTAACGTCGCCGCGACCATCGCCCGCCCGTGGCCTTTGCCGCGCGCTTCCGGCGCGACGAGGTAGCCGACCTCGCAGGAGAGGTGGTTCCAGTCGACATAGGAGAGCGAGAGGCTGCCGAGCGGCACCCCGTCGACCTCACCGATCCAGCGGTAGAGTTCGCCCGAGCGGTCGGAGAGGTCGGACTTGGCCGAGAGGAGCTTTCCCGCCCAGGCTTCCAGGCCGGTGGCCGGCAGGTACATGAAACGCCGCGCGTCCGGATCGATGCGCCAGCGCCGCCACTCGTCGAAGTGACGGGGTTCCGGCTTGACCAGTTGCATGGCCATGAGGATCTCCAGAAACGACAAGGCCGCCGGCGTTTCCGCTGGCGGCCTGGATGCTGACGCCGAGGCGCCTGAGGGCTAGTACCCCTCGCGCTCCATGCGCTTGCGCAGCAGCTTGCGATAGCGGCGCACCGACTCGGCACGCTCGCGGGCCCGCTTCTCGGAGGGCTTCTCGAAATTCCGGCGGAGCTTCATCTCGCGGAAGACCCCTTCGCGCTGCATCTTCTTCTTGAGCACACGAAGGGCCTGATCGACGTTGTTGTCGCGGACGAGGACTTGCACGGACTTCGGCACTCCAAGTGGAAAATCCCGGGGAGGCGGGCTTCTACCACAGGTCCTAACCCTTGGGAAGAGGCCGTAACCACAGAAAAACAGTGATATTTCGGCTTTCGCCTTGAGGGGTAGGGCCCTGCTTGCGATAGTCCGGCATGGCCATACTGCCCATTGCCCGCATGGGGCAACCTGTTCTTCGCATGCGCGCCGAGGAGGTTCCGGACCCCACGGCCCCTGAGATCAAGACCCTGGTCGCCGACATGCTGGAGACCATGACCGCGGTCAATGGAGCCGGGATCGCGGCGCCTCAAGTTTTCGTGCCTAAACGTGTGGTCATCTTCACCGTGCCGCCGGCCCGCTCGACCGGGGATGAATACGACCAGCCCGCGGGGCTGACGGCCATTATCAACCCGGTGATCGAGCCTCTGAGCGAGGAAACCGAGCTCGGCATCGAAGGCTGTCTCTCGGTGCCCGGCCTCCGCGGCCTGGTGCCCCGTTTCAAGAAGCTCCGCTACCGGGGCGTCACCCCCGAGGGCGAGCCGATCGACCGCATCGCCACCGGCTGGCATGCCCGCGTCGTCCAGCATGAGTTCGACCATCTGGACGGCATCCTCTACCCGCAGCGAATGACGGATCTCAGCCTGCTCGGCTACGTCGAGGAACTGGAAGCGGTGGCGCGGGGTACACCCGAGGCGGCGATCCTCGCAGCGGAGGACTGAGAGATGGAGTGGGAGGCCAAGCGCGAGCGCCTGCTGGACGCGACGCTCAGTCACGTTCCCTTCGACGGCTGGACCGACGCCAGCCTCCGCCGCGCCGCGGCCGACCTCGACCTCACCCCGGGCGATGTCCTCGACGCCTTTCCCGGCGGCGCGATCGAGGTGCTCGACCTGTTCATGGCGCTCGCCGACCGCCGGATGATCGCCGATCTCGAGTCGACCGACCTTGCTTCGATGAAGGTGCGCGAGCGCGTGCTGCTGGCGGTGCGCCGGAGGCTCGAGCGCGCCCTGCCGCACCGCGAGGCGGTGCGTCGCGGTCTCGCCGCCCTGGCCTTGCCGCAGAATGCGCCGCTGGCGTTGAAGGCGCTCTATCGCACGGTTGACGCGGTGTGGTTCGGCATCGGCGATACCTCGACCGATTGGAACTTCTATTCCAAGCGGGCGATCCTCGCCGGCGTCTACGGCGCGGCGGTCCTCTACTGGCTGGACGACCGCTCGGAGAACCAGGAGCGGACCTGGGACTTCCTCGCCCGCCGCCTCGACGAGGCCATCAAGGTACCCCGCGCGCTCGGCCAGGGCTTCGACCGCCTGCGCAAGCTCGCCACCGATTTCCCCAGCCCCTTCCGCCGCTTCGACCGCGCCTTCCGCGGCTAGGCCGCGATCTGCCCGGAGAGAAATCGCCCGAGCATCGGATTCGAGGCATGCACCGCGTTGAAGCGCAGGTGCTGCGAGTGCCGCCCCGACGGCGAGAACAGCGCGCCCTTCGCCAGCAGGATTCCCACCTCGCGCCCGGCCCGCACGAGCCCGTCGACATCGACCGCTTCGGGTACGCGGGCCCAGACGAACAGCCCGTCGCCGAGATCTGAATCGACGAGGACACCTGTCGCTTTCAGCGCCCTGCCCGCCTGCGCTCGCGCGCGTGCCAGGCGGCGGCGGAGCTGGGCGATGTGGCGGCGGAAGCGGCCGGTCGAGAGCGCCTCGGCGACGATCGCTTCGGGCAGGGCAGGGGCGCTGAGCACCGACAACAGCTTCTCCTCGACCAGGCGCGGGATGATGCCGGCCGGGGCCGCGACGAAGCCGACGCGGAAGCCGGGACTCAAGGTCTTGGTGAAGCTGCCGACGTGGAGCACGCGTTCGAGCCCGTCGATCTGCGCCAAGCGGATCGCGCCTGGCTCGGCAAGATCGCCGTAGGCGTCGTCTTCGATCACCAGGGCGTCGTGGCGCTCGGCGAGCGTGAGGAGGCGATGGCACTTTGCCGGCGAGATCGAGGTTCCGGTCGGGTTGTGCAGCAAGGTCTGCACGAAGATCGCCCGCGGCCGATGCAACCGGCAGATCTCCTCCAGGGCATCGAGATCGGGTCCGTCCTTCTGCCGCGGCACCGACAGCAGCCGGAGCCCGTGCCGGGCGAGCTGGGCGAAGAGCACGAAGTAGCCGGGATCCTCGACCACCACCGCGTCGCCCGGCGCCAGGAGCGCGCGCAGGATCAGGTCGAAGGCCTGGGTCGCGCCCAGAGTCACCGCGACGTTCTCGATCTGCGCGGCGATGCCGTTCTGCTGCAGGCGCTGGACCAGCTGCTCGCGCAGCGCCGGCAGGCCGGGTGCCGGGCAGGGCGACAGAAGCCCGCCTTCGCGCCGTGCCACCTTGGCGACCAGCGAGGCCGGCAGGCCGTCCGCCATCCAATCCGGCGGCAGGTAGCCGGCGCCGGCGGGCACCGCGATCGGGGCGAGGTCGAGCGCGGCGCGGGCGAGGCTGAGCGCGGTGTCCGGCGTCTCGGGCGGCGCCTCGATGCGGGCGAGCCCCGGATCGGCGGAGCGGCGGGCAACGAAGAAGCCGGTGCCGGCGCGCGGCTCGATCGTGCCGCGGGCGGCCAGGCGGTCATAGGCGGTGACGACGGTGAAGGCGCTGACGCCGAGCTGGCGCGAGAGGCGCCGCACCGAGGGCAGCCGCGTGCCCTCGGCAAGCTGCCGACGCTCGATCATCGCGGCGAGGCCGTCGACGATCTGATCGGTCAGCGGAATACGCGAGCTGCGGACAAGGTCGAGCATCACTCCCACAGCATAGCAGCGCCGGTGGCGACGAGCGCGAGCGCCAGCACGATCGCAAGGCCCCGGCGGAGCCTCTCGCTATGGAGAAACCGGCGCATCGCCGTTCCGAACAGCGTCCAGACGCTGATGCTCGGATAGTTCACGATGAACAGGATGAGGGCGACGTAGAGGCTGCCGAAGAGAGGGCTCAGGTCCTTCGGCAGGAACACGGTCGCCGTGGTCACGGCGATCATCCAGGCCTTGGGGTTGAGCCACTGGAAAGCAGCCCCTTCGATGAAGTTGAGCGGCCTCGCGCGCTTCTCTGCTTCGCCGACCACGAGACCGGCCCGCATGAGACGCCAGGCGAGATAGACGAGGTAGAGCGCGCCGGCCCAACGAAGCGCGTCCTGGATCTCCGGATAGCGTTCGAAGACAACGCCCATGCCAAGCGCAACGAGCACGATCTGGAACCCGCAGCCGAGTCCGATGCCCAGCATGTGCGGGATCGTGCGGCGGTAGCCGAAGGTCACGCCGGAGGCCGTCACCATGACGTTGTTGGGGCCCGGCGTGATCGACATGACGAAGCAGTAGGTGGCGAGGGGGAGGATATCGAGCATGGAAGGAAGGTAGCGGCCGACGCGGGCCGGAACAGAGACAGAGGCGACGGACTGTATCGGCGCCGGCGCCAGTACGGCCTCAGCGCTTCAGGCGCGTCACATGCCCCATCTTGCGGCCGGGGCGGGCTTCGGCCTTGCCGTAGAGATGCAGATGCGCCGTGGGGTCCGCGGCGAGCGCCGGCCAGTCATGGGCGGCATCGCCGATCAGGTTCCGCATCTCGGCCGGAGTGAACGGCTCGACCGGTCCCAGCGGCAGGCCGACGACGGCGCGGACGAGCTGGGCGAACTGGCTGGTGGGGCAGCCTTCGATGGTCCAGTGGCCGGAATTGTGCGGCCGGGGTGCCAGCTCATTGACCAGCACGCGACCGTCGGCAGTGACGAACATCTCGACGGCGAGCAGCCCGACGACGTCAAGCGCGCCGACCAGGGCGGTTGCGATCTTCTGCGCCTGGTCGGCGACGTCGTCGTTTACAGATGCCGGCGCGACGGTGATCGCCAGGATGTGGTTTTCGTGGCGGTTCTCGACGACGGGATAGGTGACGATGCGCCCATCGACGCCGCGGGCGGCGATTACGGAGACTTCGCAGACGAAGTCGACAAAGCCTTCCAGGATCGCCGGCGCGCCTTTGAGCGACGCGAAGGCATCCGCGAGGGCGGTTCCCGGGGCGATCTTCACCTGACCCTTGCCGTCATAGCCGAGCCGGCGGGTCTTGAGCACGGCCGGGCGGCCGAGATCGGCGACGGCGCGCTCGAGATCGGCGAGGTTGTCGACGGGCCGGTAGGGGGCGGTGCCGATGCCGAGCTTCCGGCAGAAATCCTTTTCCAGCAGCCGATCTTGAGCGGTACGAAGGACCGCCGCCGATGGGCGAACCGGTCTCGCCCGCGCGATGCGGTCGAGGGCTTCGGGGGGGAGGTTCTCGAACTCGAGGGTCACGACGTCCACGGCATGGGCGAAGGTGTCGAGCGCCGCCGCGTTGGCGTAGTCGGCGACGGTCGCCAGGGCCGAGACCTGGGCGCAGGGCGAGTCCGTCTCCGGCGTGAAGACATGGACGCGATATCCCAGCTCGGCGGCGGCGAGCGCCGTCATGCGGCCAAGCTGGCCACCGCCCATCATGCCGATGGTCGAGCCCGGAGGGAGAGGCGTCATCATCCGCCCGACACTATCCGCTCGGGGCTTCGGCGACCGCCGCGGTCTGGCGCTTGCGCCAGTCGGCGAGCCGGCCGGCCAACTTCTTGTCGGAAAGCGCGAGGACGGCCGCGGCGAGGAGGGCGGCGTTGATCGCACCGGGCTTGCCGATGGCCAGCGTGCCGACGGGGATGCCTCCCGGCATCTGGACGATGGAGAGGAGACTGTCCATTCCCTTCAGCGCATGGCTTTCGACCGGCACGCCGAAGACCGGCAGGGCAGTCATCGAGGCGGCCATACCGGGCAGGTGCGCGGCGCCGCCGGCGCCGGCGATGATCACCTTGAGACCGCGGCCGGCCGCGCCCTCAGCATAGGCGACGAGGCGCTTGGGCGTGCGATGGGCGGAGACGATGCGGGTCTCGAAGGGCACGGCCAGCGCCTTAAGCACATCGGCGGCGTGGGCCATCGTCGCCCAGTCCGACTGGCTTCCCATGATGATGCCGACGAGAGGCGCCCTGGCCATGGCCTGGATCCTAGAAAACGAAGAAGGGCGGGATCATAGGGAGCGCGTCGTCCGAGGCAAGGCTTACGCGGTTATGTCGGGCAGCAGCTGGCTGCGGAGCTTTTCCATCATGTCCCGGAGCTGGAGCTTGCGCTTCTTCAGGCGCTGCAGGCGCAGGCGGTCGAACGGCATCGCCTCGCTCATGCGCGCGATGACGTCGTCCAGGTCGCGGTGCTCGCTTTCCAGTTCGGCGAGCTTGCGGCGGAGCGGTTCCAGATCGTCCATGACTGTTCTTACGGTGACCCGGCTTGCCAAAGCCACCAGCCCTCGCCAGTCTCCTAGCGCAACTGGCCGGCGGGGGCAAACCGGCCTCGGATCACAGGATGCCGACGAGGGAATTTCCCAGCTTCGCCGAGGCTCTCTACGCCCGTCCGGGAGTGGCGGCGGCCTGCCTCGACCTCCAGGACCGGCGCGGCTTCGACGTGGCCCTCCTGCTGCATGCCTGCTGGCTCGGCGCCCGGTCTCTGTCCCTGTCGGCCGAGCAGGCGGCATCCCTGGTCCTGGCCACCCAGCCCTGGCGCTTCGAAGTGGTGCGGCCGCTCCGCCGGCTCCGCCGCCGCCTCAAGGTCGGGCATGAGGGCATGCCACGGCAGAAGTCGGAACCGGTGCGGGAGCTGGTGAAGGCCGCCGAGCTCGCCGCCGAGCGGGCGCTGCTGGCGGTGCTGGAGACCGCCATCGACGGCGGACCCAATGGCTCGGTCGCCGGCAATCTCGCGACCTGCCTGACAGTTGCCAATATCGTTGCCAACGGCGAGGACCGGGGCTCGCTCGCCGTCCTGGAGCGCGAGGCGCTGGCGCTGCGCTGATGATCGAAGCCGGCAAGCGGATCTACGCCATCGGCGACATCCACGGCCGCCTCGATCTGCTCGTCGCACTCGAAGCGATGATTGCCGAGGACCTGGAGCGACGGCGGCCGGAACGCAGCGCCGTCGTCTATCTCGGGGATTACGTCGATCGCGGACCGGACTCCCGCGGCGTCATCGACCACCTGCTGGATCACCCGCCCGGGGTCGACGAGGTGGTGCACCTGCTGGGGAATCACGAGGATGCGATGCGTCGCTTCCTCGATGACCGCTGGATCGGCGAATCCTGGATGGGCTTCGGCGGCCGCGAGACTCTGGCGAGCTATGGGGTCACGCCGGATACAGGATTGAAGGAGGCACAGGCCGCACTCGTTCACGCTTTGCCGCGGCGTCACCTGGACTTTCTCGACGGTCTTCGCCTCTGGCATCGCGAAGGCGAATATCTCTTCGTCCATGCCGGCCTCCGCCCGCGCATCGCCTTCGAGCGCCAGAAGCGCGACGACCTCATCTGGATCCGTCATGAGTTCCTGGACTCCGACGCCGATCACGGCTGCGTCGTCGTGCATGGCCACTCGATCCGGAAGGAGCCAGAGATCCGTCCTAACCGCATCGGCATCGACACCGGCGCCTGCTTCACGGGCCGCCTGACGGCGCTGGTGCTGGAGGAAAGCGAGCGGCGCTTCCTTTCGACCTAGGTTTGGGTCAGGTCGGGAAATCGGAACGCTTCGGTCGCCAATGGCGGCAGGTTTCGGACGAAGAAATGCGTGTCCATGTCGGCGCCGGATGACGGATGAGCGGTCGGCCACCAGGTCTCGGGGGCGAAACCGAATTCCAGCGACCGCACCCGGTTCGGGATCAGCCGCGGCAAGATCGGTGTCAAATCGAAAGCGCGCGCCGCGATCACGTCGTGCAGGAAGAGGCGGTCGTCGGCGACGCTCGCGACCAGGGCAGCGTCCATCTCATCGAGCCAGAACACCGGCATCGGCTTGTAGAGCAGATGCCAGAGCAGAGTCGGAAAGTAGTCGCGCGCCGAAAGCACGGTGCCGGGCGCGCGCGCTCGCCGGCAGAGGTCCGCCAGCCGGGCGCGATCGTGAGGCTCGTCCATGTCGAGGGTCGGGGCCGGCGGGGGTGCGGGCTCGATCGTGACCGTCGCGGTGAAGCGTCTTTGCAGGATCCGGGCGAAGCCGAAGCGCGGATAGAAATCGAGGACCCTTGGATTGGCGAAGAGGATGACCGGCAGCTTCGGGGCCTCTTCCTCGGCGAGCAGCCGGCACAACAGGCGCCGCGAAAGGCCCTGATTGCGGCAGTCCGACCGGGTCGCGACAGCGCCGAGCTGGTAGCCGGAAGTCTCCTTCCCGTCGATGACGAGCTGCATCTGCTCGCGCCCGGCTGTGCTGAGGATCTCCCCATTCCGCTCGATGGCAAAGACTTCATAGCCGGGATGCCATCCGCCCAGCTCGGTCCAGCGTCGGAAGATGTTTCCGGCGCGAAAAGCATTTTCCGCGAAAGCGAAGAAGCGTTCGTGCCACTCGCTGTCGTCATGGGTGATCCGCCGGAATGTCTCGTTCAAGGCGATCGCCTCAGCCGGCGATGCGCGCGATGTCGTCGGCGCCGAAGCCGAGCTCGGCTAGGATCTCGCGGGTGTGCTCGCCGAGCTTCGGCACGTCGAGGCGCAGGGGCAGGCGGCGGCCGTCCATCTCGATCGGCAGGCCGGGCAGAGTCGCCTGCGCCCCGTTCTCGGGATTGGTCAGCGTGACCATGGCGCCGGACGCCGTGAGGTGCGGATCATCGAACAGGTCGGACGGCTTGGTGATCGGGGCGAAGGGAAGGCCGATGCGCTCGAAGATCGTCATCAGCTCGGCGCGGGTATAGGCGCCGACCATCTTCTGGATCTCCGGGATCATCGTCGGCCGCGCATGGACGCGCTGGCTGTTGGTTGCCAGATCCGGGTCGTTCTGCAGATCCGGCCGCTTGAACTCTTCGCAGAACAGCTTCCATTGCGCATCGGTGACGACGCCGATGAAAAGCTTCTCGTCGTCCTTCGTGTCGAACAGGTCGTAGACCGCCCAAGGCGAGATGCGGTTCGGCATCGGGTTCGGCGCCTTGCCGGTGACGGCCTGCTGCGCCATGTGCTGGCCGACCAGGAGCGCGCAGTTCTCGAACAGCGCGCTCTTCACGTATTGGCCCTTGCCGGTGTCGCGCCGCTGGTTGAGCGCCGCCAGGATGGCGATGGCGGCGAACATGCCGCCCATGATGTCGTTGACCGATGAGCCGGCCCGCAGCGGCCGTCCTTCGGGCCCGGTCATGTAGGCGAGGCCGCCCATCATCTGCACGATCTCGTCGAGGGCGGCGCGGTGCTCGTAGGGACCGGCAAGGAAGCCCTTGAGCGAGGCATAGATCACCTTGGGGTTCAGCCTGGCGACGTCGTCGTAACCCAAACCCAGCCCTTCCATGGCGCCGGGCCGGAAGTTCTCGGTGACGATGTCGGCGGAGGCGACGAGGCGGGTCACCACCTCCTTGCCTGCCGGCGACTTGAGGTCGAGGGCGATCGAGCGCTTGTTGCGGTTGAAGTTCATGAAGAAGCCGGCGCCGGCGCCGACCAGGCGGCGGGTGTTGTCGCCCTTGGGCGTCGGCTCGACCTTGATCACATCGGCGCCGAGATCGGCCAGGATCATGCCGCAGGTCGGGCCCATCACCATGTGCGTGAACTCGACGACGCGGATGCCGTCGAGAGGCAGCTTCTCGGTCATCTCAGGCGGGGCGGTAGTTCTTCGGCAGGCCGATGGCCGGGACATGGCCGTAGAGCGGCTCGCCCGGGAACACCTCGGCGAGGATGCGGCGTCCTTCGGTCAGCTTCTCGATGTCGATGCCGGTGCGCACGCCCATGCTCTCGAACATGTAGACGAGGTCCTCGGTGACGATGTTGCCGCTGGCGCCCGGCGCATAGGGACAGCCGCCGAGGCCGGCCTGGGACGAGTCGAAGGTGCGGATGCCGACCTCGTACGCCGCGAGCGCATTGGCGAGGCCGAGGCCGAAGGTGTTGTGGAGGTGGACGCTGGTCAGCCGGTGATCGATCTCGCGGCGGACATCGGCGATCACCTGCTTGATCTGCTGCGGATTGGCCATGCCGGTGGTATCGGCGAGGCCGACCTCATCGGCGCCCGCCTCGATCGCGGCGACCGCCAGGCGCACGACCTCGGAACCGGACACGGCGCCCTCGATGGTGCAGCCGAAGGCGGTCGAAAGCCCGACCTCGAGGATCGGCTGGGAGAAGGACTCGCCGCGGATCCTCGCGGCCTCGCGGATCTCCTCGACCATCTCGTCCGGGGTCTTGCGAACATTGGCGAGAGAATGCGAGCGGCTGATCGAGAGCGGCATTGTCACCTTGTGCGTGCCGGCCTCGATCGCGCGCGCTGCGCCCTTGGCATTGGGGGCCAGCGCAGCGACATCCAGATGGGGAAGGGTGCGGGCGTAGGCGACGACCTCGCCGGCATCCGCCATCTGCGGCAGGAGCTTCGGCGGAACGAAGGAGGCGACCTCGATCTCGGGCAGGCCGGATGCCGCGAGCGCGGCGATCCATGCCTTCTTCCGCTCGGTCGGCATGATGCCTTTCAGCATCTGCAACCCGTCGCGCGGCCCGACCTCGCTGATCTCGACGTCGCGTGTCATGCCGGCCACGCTAGCGCGGCCGGCACGAGCCGCGCAAACGCTAGAAGAGACCGACGATCTTGCCCTGGGCGTTCACCTCGATCGAGTTGGCCGCCGGCACCTTCGGCAGACCCGGCATGGTCATGATCTCGCCGCAGATGAAGACCAGGAATTCCGCGCCGGCCGAGACACGGACCTCGCGGATCGGGATGGTATGTCCCGACGGCGCGCCTTTGGCGTTGGCGTCGGTCGAGAAGCTGTACTGGGTCTTGGCGACGCAGATGGGGAAACTTCCGAACCCGTCCTTCTGCAGGCCGGCAATCTGGTCGCGGACGCTCTTCTCGGCGGTGATGTCGGCGGCGCCGTAGATCTGCTGGGCGATGGTCTTCATCTTGTCCCAGAGCGGCATGTCGTCCGGGTAGAGCGTCTTGAAGCTGGCTTTGCCGGACTCGCAGAGCTTCACCACCGCCTTGGCGACGTCGGCGGCACCGGCGCCGCCAGCGGCCCAATGATCGGCCATGAAGGCCTCGACGCCCATCTCGCCGCAGGCCGTCTTGACCAGGTCGATCTCGGCCGGCGTATCGGCCGAGAAGCGGTTGATCGAGACGACCACCGGCACGCCGTATTTCTGCACGTTGGAGACGTGGCGCTGGAGGTTCGACAGGCCCTTCTTGAGCGCGTCGAGGTTCTCCTTCTTCAGGTCTTCCTTGGCGACGCCGCCATGCATCTTGAGCGCGCGGATGGTCGCCACCAGCACGGCGCAGTCCGGCTTGAGACCGGCCTTCCGGCACTTGATGTCGAAGAACTTCTCGGCGCCGAGATCGGCGCCGAAGCCGGCCTCCGTCACCACGTAGTCGCCGAGCTTCAAGGCTGTGGTGGTCGCCAGCACGGTGTTGCAGCCATGGGCGATGTTGGCGAAGGGGCCGCCATGGATGAAGGCCGGATTGTTCTCCAGCGTCTGCACCAGGTTCGGCGCCAGCGCGTCCTTGAGCAGCGCCGTCATCGGGCCGGCGGCCTTGAGCTGATGCGCGCGGATCGGCTTCCGGTCGCGGGTATATCCCACGATGATGTTGCCGAGCCGCTTCTGCAGATCGTCGAGCGATGTGGCGAGGCAGAAGATCGCCATGACCTCGGATGCGACGACGATGTCGAAGCCGTCGACCCTGGGGAAGCCGTTGGCGACGCCGCCGAGCGAGGAGGTGATCTCGCGGAGCGCGCGGTCGTTCATGTCGAGCACGCGGCGCCAGGTGACCCGGCGCTGGTCGAAGCCGAGCTCGTTACCCCAGTAGATGTGGTTGTCGACGAGCGCGGCCAGCAGGTTGTTGGCGGCGCCGATCGCATGGAAGTCGCCGGTGAAGTGGAGATTGATGTCCTCCATCGGCACCACCTGGGCGTAGCCGCCGCCGGCCGCACCGCCCTTGACGCCGAAGCAGGGGCCGAGGCTCGGCTCGCGCAGGCAGATGATCGCCTTCTTGCCGATATGGTTGAGCGCATCGCCGAGGCCGACCGTGGTCGTGGTCTTGCCTTCGCCCGCCGGGGTCGGCGTGATGGCGCTGACCAGGATCAGCTTGCCGTCCTTCTTGCCCTTGAGCGAGTTGACGTAGTCGAGCGACACCTTGGCCTTGTAGTGGCCATAGGGCTCGAGGTTCTTGGCATCGATGCCAAGCTTCTCCCTGGCGACGTCGACCACGGGCCGCATGGTCGCGGCCTGCGAGATCTCGATGTCGGTTTTCGGCTTGGCGTGCTGCTCAGCGGGATTACGCATGTCCCATCCCCCAACTTCGCTTATGGATGTGGCACCCGGCGGAAGCGTCGGGCGTAACGGAAAAGAAGCGAGGCGTCAGCCCCCCAGGATGTCGCCGACCTTGATGCCGCCGGCAGCGGCGAATTCTGCGCCCGTCACCTTGCCGGCGTCGCCGCGCACGCGGAGAACCTGGATGCGGCCGTCGGCGCAGCAGACCGTGAAGCCCTTGTCGTCGACCTCCATGACCTGGCCCATCTTGCCGCCGATCCCCTTGGGATCGATCGCCGGGATCTTCCTGGTCTCGAAGACCTGGATCTTCTTGCCGCCGAGCGTCGTCCACGCGCCGGGCGCCGGATTGCAGCCGCGCACCAGGTTGTGGATGTGATAGCCCTGGCGGGCCCAGTCGATATGGCCGCTCTCGGGCGTGCACCAGCCTTCGTAGGTCGCCTTGGAGTGATCCTGCTCCACCTTCGGCGCCTTACCCGCCTTCACCAGGTCGACGCCTTCCAGCATCGCTTCGACGCCCATCGGGAACAGGCGGTCGAAGTAGACCGAGCCGAGCGAGTCGTCGTCGGAGATCGGCGTCTTCTTCTGGATCAGGATCGGGCCGGTATCGAGCCCGTCATCCGGCCAGAAGATCGAGAGCCCGGTCTCTTGCCGGCCCTGGATGATCGGCCAGTTGATCGAGGAGGGTCCCCGATGCAGCGGCAGCAGCGAGGGATGGTACTGGATCGAGCCGTGGGTCGGGATGTTGAGGAAGCCCGACGGCACGAACAAGGTCACGAAGGCCATAACCTGCAGGTCCGGCTTCAATGCCTTGAACTCATCCCAGACCGGACCCGGCTGGCGATAGGACTTCGGCTGGAACACCGGGAGCTTGGCGGCGACGGCGGCCTCTTTCAGAGGATCCGCCTTCTGCCCTTCCTTCTCCGGCGCCACATAGACCCCGACGATGTTCTCGCCGCGCTTCAGCAGCGCTTCGAGGACGGCCTTGCCGAAGGCCTGCTGGCCATGGACTACGATCCGCATGTTAAATCCCCCGCTTAGGCGGCCTTCGCGTCTTCTTTTTTCGCCGGCGGCGTGATCGCGCCTGAACCCTTGATCTCGGCGATCTCGCTATCCTTGAACTTGAGCACGTCCTTCAGGATCTCATCCGTGTGCTCGCCCAACAGCGGCGAACGCGTCACTTCCGAGATCGAATCCGACAGCTTGATCGGATTGCCCACGGTCAGGTACTTGCCCCGCGTCGGGTGATCGACCTCGACCACGGTGCCGGTCTTGCGCAGCGATTGGTCCTCGGCGATCTCCTTCAAGGACAGGATCGGGCCGCAGGGGATGTCGTACTTGTTGAGGATGTCCATGGCCTCGAACTTGGTCTTGGTCATGGTCCACTGCTCGATGCGCTCGAAGATCGACTTGAGCTTGGGCAGGCGAGCCGGCGGCGTCGCATATTCGGGATCGGTCTTCCAGGTAGGCTCGCCGATCACGTCGCAGATCGCGCCCCATACCGGTGCCTGGGTGATGAAGTAGATGTACGCGTTGGGATCGGTCTCCCAGCCCTTGCACTTGATGATCCAGCCTGGCTGGCCGCCGCCGGAGTCGTTGCCGGCGCGCGGCGTCGCCTCGCCGAACGGGATGTTCTGGCCGTACTGGCTGTATTCCTTCAGCGGCCCATGCGCGAGGCGCTGCTGGTCACGCAGCTTGACGCGGCAGAGGTTGAGGACGCCGTCCTGCATGGCGCAGAGCACCTTCTGCCCGCGGCCCGTGCGGTTGCGCTGGTAGAGCGCCGAGACGATGCCGAGCGCGAGATGCAGGCCGGTGCCGGAGTCGCCGATCTGCGCGCCGGTGACGAGCGGGGGGCCGTCGAGGAAGCCGGTGGTCGAGGCCGAGCCGCCGGTGCACTGCGCCACGTTCTCGTAGACCTTGCAGTCCTCGTACGGGCCGGGGCCGAAGCCCTTCACCGAGGCGACGATCATGCGCGGGTTGAGCTTGTGGATGTATTCCCAGGTCAGGCCCATGCGATCGAGGGCGCCGGGAGCGAAGTTCTCCACCAGCACATCGCAATTCTTGATCAGCGCATCGAGCACGCGCTTGCCCTGCGGGTGCTTGGAGTCGATGGTGATCGAGCGCTTGTTGTGGTTCAGCATGGTGAAGTAGAGGCTGTCGGCCCCCTTCACGTCCTGCAGCTGGCCGCGGGTGATGTCGCCGACGCCGGGGCGCTCGACCTTGATCACGTCGGCGCCGAACCAGGCGAGGAGCTGGGTGCAGGTCGGGCCCGACTGCACATGGGTAAAGTCAAGGATGCGCACGCCGTCGAGCGCCTTGCCGTCCTGACCGAAGGGCTTGGTCGACATCTTGGGCGCGCCGTTCGTCTTCTTGACGGCGGTGAGCTTCGGCGCCGCTTTCTTCACGACCTTCTTGGCCGCAGGCTTGGCCGCCTTCTTCCTGGCAGCGGCTTTCGCCGGCTTCTTGGCGACCTTGCGTGCCGGCTTCTTCGCTGCGGCTTTTGCCTTGGCGCGAGGCGCCTTCTTCGGGGACTTCTTGGCCATCTTTTCCTCCTCCAACTCGATCGATCGGGATTTTTATCGGCGCGACTCCTGCCGCGGCCGGACTAAAGGGCTATTTCTTCTTCAGGGCGCTCTGCGGATTGAGGTTGCCGATGCGGCCGCTCTCGCTGCCGGCGGCGGGGTCGAGCACCGCATTGATGAGGGTCGGCTTGCGCGAATCCATCGCCGCGTTCACGGCGCGCTTCAGCTCGTCGGGCGACGTCGCGTTGACGCCGACGCCGCCGAAGGCCTCCATCATCTTGTCGTAGCGGGCGTCCTTCACGAACACGGTCGTTGCCGGGTCGGCGCCGTTCTTGTTGACGTCGGTGCCGCGGTAGATGCCGTTGTTGTTGAAGATGACGACGCAGACCGGAAGGTTGTACCGGCAGATCGTCTCGACCTCCATGCCGGAGAAGCCGAAGGCGCTGTCGCCTTCGACCGCGAGCACCGGATGGCCGGTCTCGACCGCGGCGGCGATCGCCTGGCCCATGCCGATGCCCATCACGCCCCAGGTGCCGACGTCGAGGCGCTTGCGGGGCTTGTAGATGTCGATGACGCCGCGCGCGAGGTCGAGGGTATTGGCGCCTTCGTTGACCAGGATCGCGTCGGGGCGCTCCTTGATGATGATGCGGAGCACGCCGAGCGCGCCGTGATAGTCCATCGGCACGTTGTTGTTCATCAGGCGCGGCGCCATCTTGGCGACGTTCTCTTCGCGCTTGGCCTTGACGGCGCCGATCCAGTCGGCCGGCGCGGCCTGCCAGCTACCCATGTTGTCGAGCAGCGCCTTGACGCAGGAGCCGATGTCGCCGACCACCGGCGCGACGATCTCGACGTTCGAGTCCATCTCCTTGGGCTCGATGTCGACCTGGATGAACTTCTTCGGTGCGTCGCCCCAGGTCTTGCCCTTGCCATGCGAGAGCAGCCAGTTGAGGCGGGCGCCGATCAGCATGACGACGTCGGAGTCTTTCAGCACCGTCGAGCGCGCGGCGCCGGCGCATTGCGGATGCGTGTCGGGGAGCAGGCCCTTGGCCATGCTCATCGGCAGGAACGGAACGCCGCTCTTCTCGACGAAGGAGCGGATCGCGTCGTCGGCCTGGGCATAGGCGGCGCCCTTGCCGAGAATGATCAGCGGGCGCTTGGCGCCCTTCAGCACGTCGAGAGCGCGCTTGATCGACTCTTGGCCAGGAATCTGCGCCGGCGCCGGGTCGATGACCTTCACCAGCGACTTGCGGCCGGCCTCGGCGTTCATGACCTGGCCGAACAGCTTGGCCGGGAGGTCGAGATAGACGCCGCCCGGACGGCCGGAAACCGCGGCGCGGATCGCGCGGGCCACGCCGATGCCGATGTCCGCCGCGTGCAGCACGCGGAACGCCGCCTTGCACAGGGTCTTAGCGACGGCGAGCTGGTCCATCTCCTCGTAGTCGCCCTGCTGCAGGTCGACAATCTCGCGCTCGGAGGAGCCCGAGATCAGGATCATTGGGAAGCAGTTGGTGGTGGCGTGGGCGAGGGCGGTGAGGCCGTTGAGGAAGCCCGGTGCCGAGACGGTGAGGCAGATGCCGGGCTTCTTGGTCAGGTATCCGGCGATGGCAGCGGCGTAACCGGCATTCTGCTCATGACGGAACGAGAGAACGCGGATGCCTTCGGCTTGCGCCATGCGGCCGAAATCCGTGATCGGGATCCCGGGCACGCCGTAGATCGTGGTGAGGCCGTTGAGCTTCAGGGCATCGATGATGAGATGAAAGCCGTCCGTCAGCTCCTGCTCTTCCGTCGGGGCGGCGGCGGGCTTTTCCTTGGTCGCGGTCATGGCTTTGCTCCTCCAATCTGTCGCCGCCTGGCACGGCGGCGCTCGATCAATCCAGATAGGTGACGTTCTTCTCGACGTGGGTGGCGAGATCGAGGCTGTGCTGGCGCACCAGGCGCTCGGCGCGCTCGGTGTCGCGCCGCTCCAGCGCCTCGATGATGTTCATGTGATCCTTGATCGAGCGGGCCGCGCGGTCGCTCTCGGAGATCGTCTGGCGCCGGATCGAGCGCATATGGATGAAGAGATTCTCCATCGTCTCGACCAGCAGCCGGTTGCGGCTCATGTTCACGATCGCCTGATGGAAGCGGATATTGGCTTCCGAGTACTCGTCGATGTGCAGGCGCGGATCGCCGGCGCCTTCGAACTCGACGAACAGCCGGCGAAGCGAGCCGATCTCCTCGTCGGTGGCGTGCAGCGTGATCAGCCGGGCGGCCATCGCTTCCAACGCGGCCCAGACGCCGATGATCTCCAGGATCTCGCGCTTGGTCTTGCGGACGATGAAAGTGCCCTTGCGCGGAATCGAGCGGAGGAAGCCCTCCTGTTCGAGGCGGTTGAAGGCCTCGCGGATCGGCGTCCGGCTGATGCGGAGATCCTGGGAAAGCTGGCGCTCGTCGAGCCGGATCGGCTCGCGCGTGGCATAGATGTCCATGGTGGTGATGGCCTGTTTCAGGGCCGCGTAGGCGCGGTCCCGGAAACTCGGCTCCACCTCAATGGGCTGCACTGCCAGCTTCTGCGCCGTCATCGGACCTACGCCTATCCCCCCAAGACGCGCCGAGTTTTTACCCGGCGTTTTATGTTTCTTGCGCCGCGGAGCCGTTCATTTGGCCTTTACCAAGACCGCGCACTCCGGCATTTTGTATACCAGATACCCGGGATGGTACAAGGACCGCAAAGGTCCGGAGCGCGCGAACGGGTCGCTCGAGATGGTGGGGGGAATTGCGTTGGAAGAACTGTCCTCGCTGATGGGCGGCTTTCTGGTCGTCCTTAGCCCGTTCAATCTATTGCTGATGCTCGTCGGGATACTGCTCGGTGTGATCATCGGCGTGCTTCCCGGCCTCGGGGGCGCCAACGGCGTCGCGATCCTGCTGCCGTTGACCTTCACGATGTCGCCGACCTCGGCGATCATCATGCTCTCCTGCATCTATTGGGGTGCGCTCTTCGGCGGCGCCATTACCTCGATCCTGTTTAATATTCCAGGCGAGCCGTGGTCGGTCGCGACCACCTTCGACGGCCATCCGATGGCGCGGCAGGGAAAAGCCGACGAGGCGCTGACCGCGGCCTTCACCTCGTCGTTCTTCGGCGCATTGGTGGCGGTGCTGCTCATCACTTTCCTCGCGCCGCTGGTCGCCAAGTTCGCGTTGAAGTTCGGACCGGCTGAGTTCTTCGCGGTTCAGTTCCTGACCTTTGCCAGCTTCATTGGCATGGGCAAGGGATCGGCATTCAAGACGCTGGTGTCGATGAGCCTTGGCTTCGCGCTGGCTTCGGTCGGGCTCGACACTGTCACGGGTCAGCTCCGCATGACCTTCGGCACTGCCGAGCTCCTGACCGGCTTCAAGTTCCTGGTTGCCGTGATCGGGCTGTTCGGTATCGGCGAGATCCTGGCATCCATGGAGAGTGGCCTCGCTTTCACCGGGACGCATGCGCGCCTTAGGCTGAACGCTGTGCTCGAGACCTGGAAGAAACTGCCGACCTATTGGGCGACCTCGATTCGGAGCTGCATCATCGGCTGCTGGATGGGCATCACGCCCGGCGGCGCCACGCCGGCCTCGTTCATGAGCTACGGGCTTGCCAAACGTTTCTCTAAGGATGGCCACAAGTTCGGCACCGGCCAGCTCGAAGGCGTGGTGGCGCCGGAGACCGCAGCCCATGCTGCCGGCACCAGCGCGCTGCTGCCGATGATCACCCTCGGCATCCCGGGATCACCGACTGCGGCCGTGCTGCTGGGCGGCCTTCTGATCTGGGGCCTGCAGCCGGGACCGCTGCTGTTCGTCGAGCAGAAGGACTTCGTATGGGGTCTGATCGCCAGCATGTATCTCGGCAATGTCGTCGGCCTGGTGATCGTGCTGACCTGCGTCCCGCTCTTCGCCGCGATCCTGCGCGTGCCCTTCAGCATCATCGCGCCGGCGATCATGGTGATCTGTGCCGTCGGCGCCTACACCATCAACAACGCCATGTTTGACGTTTGGATCATGGGACTCTTCGGGGTCGTCGGGTATGTTTTCAACAAACTTAAATATCCGTTGCCCCCGCTTGTCCTGGCCCTGGTGCTTGGCGACATGGCCGAAAGCTCGTTCCGGCAGGCCATGTTGCTCTCGCAGGGCAGCCTGTCGATCTTCTGGTCGAACGGGCTGGTAGGCACGATCTTCGGGCTCGGCGTGATCCTGCTGTGCTGGCCGCTGGTCAACTGGGCGATGGCGAAGACCCGGCAGCTAAAGGCAGCATAGGGCACGGCGTCTGGACGCTGACCGGTTCGAGAACTAGGCTCCTTGCGGTCGTTCAATGTGGGGGCCGGCAGCAAGCCAGGCGAACCAACAGAAGGTAAGGAGGAGGAAAAATGCTCAAGAACTTGATGCTGGGCGCGACGATGCTGGCGGCTCTGGCCGCGGCGCCGGCTCTGGCGGCGTGGGAACCCACTCGCCCCGTCACCTTCCTGATTCCGGCGGGCACGGGCGGCGGCGCCGACCAGATGGCCCGCTTCATCGACGGCGTCATCAAGAAGCACAACTTGATGAAGCAGAACCTGATCGTCGTGAACAAGGCCGGCGGCGCCGGCGCCGAGGGTTTCCTCGACATCAAGGGATCGCCGAAGGATCCGCACAAGATCATCATCACGTTGTCGAATCTGTTCACGACGCCGATGGCCACCGGCACGCCCTTCAACTGGAAGGACCTGACGCCGATCTCGATGATGGCGCTCGACCAGTTCGTGCTCTGGGTGAACGCCGAAGCGCCCTTCAAGACCGCCCAGGATTACATCACCGCGGTGAAGAACGCCCCGGACCGCCAGTTCAAGATGGGCGGCACCGGCTCCAAGCAGGAAGACCAGATCATCACAGTCGCCCTCGAGCGGTTGACCGGCGGCAAGAAGTTCACCTACGTGCCCTTCGCTGGCGGCGGCGCAGTCGCGGTGCAGCTGGTCGGCAAGCATGTCGACTCGACGGTCAATAATCCAATCGAGGCCGTTGCCCAGTGGAAGGCCGGTGCTCTCAGGCCGCTCTGCCTGTTCGACGGCAAGCGCAGCACCTACACCGACAAGGTTACCGCCGACATGGCGTGGAGCGACATCCCGACCTGCAAGGAGTCGGGCGTCAACGTCGAATACCAGATGCTGCGCGGCATCTTCGCCTCGGGCGGCATCACCAAGGAGCAGACTGACTTCTACGTCGGTCTCATGACCAAGGTTATGCAGACGCCGGATTGGCGGACCTTCATGGAGCAGGGCGCTTTCAACCCGACCGTTCTGACAGGTGCGGAGTACCGCAAGTGGATCGAGTCGGCCGAGAAGACGCACTACGACCTGATGAAGGAAGCTGACTTCCTCGCCAAGTAACCAGTCTAACGCTGCGGCCCGCCGCGCCACAGGGTGCGGCGGGCCTGTTTTTCAAAGACCGCGTGCAGGGGCGACTTCAAGCATGAGCAGCCACGAAGAAGAGGTAGACAACTCGCCGCAGCTGGTATCGATGCGCACGACGGAGATCGTCGTCGCGTTGATCCTGTTGGCGGTCGCGGGCGTGGTGATCGCCGACAGCCTGCGTCTCGGGGTGACCTGGCGGCCGGTCGAAGGACCGGCGGCCGGATACTTCCCCTTTTATATCGGATTGATCCTCGCGGTTTCGAGCGCCGTCACGTTGCTGCGGGCCCTGGCGGACAAGCCGGCGGCGCAGCAGACCTTCGTCACGCAGCTTGCCTTCGGCCGTGTCCTGGCGGTGCTGGTGCCAATGATTGTGTACATTGTCGCTCTCGGCTTCATCGGCATCTACGTGGCCTCGGCAATCTACGTCGCCTTGTTCATGTGGCATTTCGGCAAATATCCGCTGGCGCGCGGCGCCCTCGTCGGCATCGGGATCTCAGCGGCGCTGTTTCTGATGTTCGAGGTCTGGTTCCTGGTGCCGCTGCCCAAAGGCCCGCTCGAAGAGATGCTGGGCTATTAGCGCGGATCCGAAAGCAGCCGTAAAGAATGTCGCAAGCCCCCGCTGAAATCCGCAAGCACGCCCGAGGCGGCGAAGGGCGTCGCGCCCGCTCGCAGCCCAAGGGCCGACAGGTTGATGCCGACGCTCTCGACCAGGTACTGGCGCTGCTTGGCAACCGGCCGCGCCAGCGCGACCTGCTGATTGAATTCCTGCATCTGATCCAGGACTCCTACGGGCATCTCTCGGCGGCGCATCTGGCCGCTCTCGCCTATGAGATGAAACTGGCGCAGGCCGAGGTCTACGAAGTCGCCTCGTTTTATGCGCATTTCGACATCGTGCGCGAAGGCGAAGCTGCGCCTCCGCCGGTTACGGTGCGGGTCTGCGACAGCCTGTCCTGCGAGATGTTCGGCGCTTCGGGGTTGCTTGGCGAGCTCGAAGCGACGCTCGACCCGAAGAAGGTACGCGTGATCCGCGCACCCTGCATGGGCGCCTGCGACAAGGCGCCGGCCTGTGCCGTCGGCCATGAGCAGGTGTTCAACGCGACGCCGGCTAAGGTCGCGGCGGCGATCACGTCGCGCGACCATCATGAGATGAAGCCGGGCACGGACTACGCCGGCTATATCGCTGAAGGCGGCTACAAGCTGCTGCAGAGCTGTCTCGACAGCACGCTCAGCCGCGACGACCTTATCAAGCGCGTCGACGACGCCGGTCTCCGCGGGCTCGGCGGTGCCGGCTTTCCGACCGGACGTAAATGGAAGCTGGTGCGCCAGGAGACAGGGCCGCGCCTGATGTGTGTCAATGGCGACGAGGGCGAGGTCGGGACCTTCAAGGATCGCCACTACCTCGGCCTCGATCCGCATCGCTTCCTCGAAGGCATGCTCATTGCCGCCTGGGTGGTCGAGGCGCCCGACGTCTACATCTACCTCCGCGACGAGTATCCCGAGCTTCGCGCCATGCTGCTGGCCGAGATCCCGAAGGTGGAGTCGGCAGGGCTCGGGCGAGCGACTCGGATCCATCTCCGGCGCGGCGCCGGCGCCTATATCTGCGGCGAAGAGTCGGCGATGATCGAAAGCATCGAAGGCAACCGCGGTCTGCCGCGTCATCGTCCGCCTTATGTCGCCCAGGTCGGTCTGTTCGGCCGCCCGACCTTGGTGCAGAACATCGAGACGCTGTTCTGGGTGCGCGACATCGCCGAGAAGGGCGCCGCCTGGTTCACCGGCCATGGCCGGCGCGATCGCAAGGGGCTCCGTTCCTTCTCGGTCTCGGGCCGGGTCAAGAAGCCGGGCGTCGTGCTGGCACCGGCCGGCGTCAGCGCGCGCGAGCTGATCGACGAGTTCTGTGGCGGCATGCTCGACGGGCACCGGTTCAAGGGCTACCTGCCCGGCGGGGCTTCAGGCGGCATCCTGCCGGAATCGATGGCCGACCTGCCGCTCGATTTCGGTACGCTGGAGCAATTCGGCTGCTTCGTCGGCTCGCATGCCGTCGTCATTCTGTCCGACCATGACAACACCAAGGACGTAGCCCTCAACCTCATGCGCTTCTTCGAGGATGAGAGCTGCGGCCAGTGCACGCCTTGCCGCGTCGGCACGGAAAAAGCGGTCAAGCTGATGGCCAGGTCCCAATGGGACGAGGCCGTCATCACCGAGTTGTCGCAGGCGATGACCGATGCATCGATCTGCGGACTGGGCCAGGCGGCCGCGAATCCGGTAAAATCGGTCCTCAAATACTTCCGCGAAGACCTGCGATGACCGAAGCGATCAGGTTCCTGCTCGACGGCAAGGAAGTCGAAGCCGCTCCCGGCGAGACGATCTGGCAGGTTGCCAATCGCCAGGGAACCGAAATTCCGCATCTCTGCTACACGCCGAAGCCGGGTTACCGGCCGGACGGCAATTGCCGCGCCTGCATGGTCGAGGTCGAGGGCGAGCGCGTGCTCGCGGCAAGCTGCATCCGCATGCCTGCGCCCGGCATGAAGGTGAAGACCGCGAGCGAGCGGGCCAAGACCTCGCGCAAGCTGGTGTTCGAACTTCTGATGGCCGACCAGCCGGAACGCGATGTCGCTCACGATCCGGACTCGCGGTTCTGGAAGTGGTCGGAGCGGGTCGGCGTCGAGGACAGCCGCTTCGAGGAGCGCCCGGCACCGGCGCCGGATCCGAGCCACGTCGCGATGCGCGTCAACCTGGATGCCTGCATCCACTGCAATCTCTGCGTCCGCGCCTGCCGCGAAGTCCAGGTCAACGACGTCATCGGCATGGCCGGCCGCGGGCACAACGAGAAGATCGTCTTCGACTTCGATGACCCGATGGGTGAGAGCACCTGTGTCGCCTGTGGAGAATGCGTGCAGGCGTGTCCGACCGGCGCGCTGATGCCGGCGACGCTGCTGGATGCCGCCGGGGTGAAGACCGAGGAGCCCGACCGCAAGGTCGACTCCGTCTGCCCTTATTGCGGCGTCGGCTGCCAGCTCACCTACAACGTCAAGAACGACAAGCTGCTCTACGTCGAGGGCCGGGACGGCCCCGCCAACGAGAACCGGCTTTGCGTCAAGGGCCGCTTCGGCTTCGACTACGTTCACAACGCGGAACGGCTGACCGTGCCGCTGATCCGCAAGGACGGCGTGCCGAAGCATCCGGACGATGTCGTCGACCCGGCCAATCCCTGGACCCATTTCCGCAAGGCGACCTGGGAAGAGGCGCTGGAGCGCGCCGCCTCAGGCCTGAAGCGCATCCGCGACGAGCATGGCGGCAATGCGCTTGCCGGCTTCGGCTCGGCTAAAGGCTCGAACGAGGAAGCCTATCTCTTCCAGAAGCTGGTCCGCACCGGCTTCGCCACCAACAACGTCGACCACTGCACGCGGCTCTGCCACGCCTCGTCGGTCGCCGCGCTGTTCGAAGGCATCGGCACGGCGGCGGTGACCGCGCCCTTCACCGCGGCCAAGGATGCCGAGGTGATCATCGTCATCGGCTCCAACCCGACCGAGAACCATCCGGTCGCCGCCACCTTCTTCAAGCAGGCGGCCAAGCGCGGCGCCAAGCTGATCGTCATGGATCCGCGCGGGCATGCGCTGAAGCGGCATGCGACGCACATGCTGCAGTTTAAGCCGAACAAGGACGTGGCGCTCTTGAACGCGATGCTCAACGTCATCGTGACCGAGGGGCTCTACGACCAGCAGTACGTGCAGGCACACACCGCCGATTTCGAGAAGCTGAAGGCGCATATCGTCGACTACTCGCCGGAGAAAATGGCACCGGAATGCGGCATCGATGCCGACATGATCCGCGAAGTCGCGCGGCTCTATGCGCGCTCCGAGGCCTCGATCATCTTCTGGGGCATGGGCATCTCGCAGAGCGTGCACGGCACCGACAACGCGCGCTGCCTGATCGCTCTGGCGCTGACCACCGGCCAGGTCGGCCGGCCGGGCACCGGCCTGCATCCGCTGCGCGGCCAGAACAACGTGCAGGGTGCCTCCGACGCCGGCCTCATCCCGATGTTCCTGCCCGACTACCAGTCGGTCGAGAACCCGGAGATCCGCGCCCGTTTCGAGGATCTTTGGCAGTCGCCGATCCAGCCCAAGCGCGGCCTGACCGTGGTCGAGATCGTCAATGCGACGATCGCCGGCGAGATCCGCGGCATGTACGTGATGGGCGAGAACCCGGCGATGTCGGATCCCGACGCGCACCACGCGCGCGAGGCTCTGTGCAAGCTCGAGCATCTCGTCGTCCAGGACATCTTTCTGACCGAAACTGCCTATTACGCCGACGTCGTGCTGCCGGCCTCGGCGTGGCCCGAGAAGACCGGCACGGTCACCAACACCAACCGCCAGGTGCAGCTCGGTCGCATCGCCCTGCCGCTGCCCGGCGAGGCCAGGCAGGACTGGGAGCTGATCCAGGAGCTGGCGCGCCGGCTCGGGCTCAATTGGAAGTACACGCGGGTGAGCGAAGTCTTCGCCGAGATGGCGCGCGCGATGCCGTCGATGGCGAACATCACCTGGGAGCGCCTGGAACGGGAAAGCGTCGTGACCTATCCGAGCCTGGGTCCGGACGATCCGGGCCAGGACATCGTCTTCGGCGACGGCCTGTTCCCGACACCCACCAAGCGCGGGAAGCTGGTGCCGGCGGAATACACGGCTCCCGGCGAGCCGGTCGACGCCGAGTATCCCATGGTGCTGACCACCGGCCGCCAGCTCGAGCACTGGCACACCGGGGCGATGACGCGCCGGGCCACGGTGCTCGATGCGATCGAGCCTTCGGCCATCGCCTGCCTCTCGCCCAAGGACATGCGTACCTTCGACGTCCGCGGCGGCGATACCATCCGGGTCTCGACCCGGCGCGGCGCCATCGAGCTCAGCGTGCGCATCGATGAGGCGGTGCCGAAGGGGATGGTGTTCATCCCGTTCTGCTATGCCGAGGCGGCGGCCAACATCCTCACCAGCCCGCAGCTCGACCCGTTCGGCAAGATCCCCGAGTTCAAGTACTGCGCTGCCAAGGTCGAGAAGCTTCCTCACGCCGTTGCGGCGGAGTAGCTACTCCGCCTTCGGCGTCAGCGTGATCTTGAAGTCGGCGGCGTCCTCGACCGCCTTCCGGCTGTAGAGCATCGGCACTGCTTTCTCTTCGGCCCAGGCCTTGAACAGGTCGTGGTGGTGCGGCGACTTCGGATCGCCGGATTGGCCCGGCGTGTTCACCACGACCGATTTGTCCCAGTCGCCGACGTCGCAGACCATGCGGAAGCTGACGCCCGAGGTGACGCGGAAGTCGGTGGCGCGGTAGCCGTTGTTGTTCACGGTAATGCCGCTGCCGCCCTTCGGATGCGGACCGACGTCGAGCTTCTTGCCGGCGATCGGCGACAGCGGATGTTCGAAGTAGGCGTGATGCAGCCGGCCCCAGGCCCAGGACTTGGGATCGCCCATCAGCGTCGTCGCTTCCCGCCACGCGGCGGACAGCGTCTGCTGCAGCAGCGGCGCGCGGGCCTCTGGCGCCATTTCTTCGATCCCATCGACGGCCGACCAGGTGTCGGGCACCGCGATGGCTGCCGAGGCACCGGGCGCATGGTGCTCGATCTGCGCCGGAATCAGGCGGCGCATGAACCAGATCTCGAACAGCGCCGCGGCACCGGAGTCCGCATCGAGGCGGTGATGCCACGCGCCGAGCATGTCGGCGGCCTTGGCGGCATCGCCGTCGAACGTGTGCGTCTTCAGCACCTTGCAGAGCCGCCGCCCGGCGATGGAGGTGAAGTCGGTCTGCAGCGTGAGCATGTCTTCAGGCGAGTGCCTGGTCTTCGCTGCCAGTGCCTCGGCGATGCGAAGGAAGCGCGAGCGGTCGGCCCACTCGAAACCGAACTTGTGGCTCTCGTTGTCGAAGTCGTCCGGCAGGTTCATCTGGTTGGCGGTACCGAGCCAACCGTCATTCGGGTTGTAGCTGCGCGGGTGGACGGCATGGGGATGATATCCGTCCCATTCGTAGCGGCCGTCGCCCGAGACCGGCATCGTGCCGTCCCAGTTCGGCCGTTTCGGCGCGAAGCCGGCGCTGACCCAGCCGATATTGCCGGAGACGTCGGCATAGATCTGGTTGACGGTGGGGCAGCCCCAGCCGTCGAGCGCCTGGACGAAGCGCTCCCAGCTTCCCGCTTTCAGGTAGTCGAGGCTGGCGAGATAGGGGGCCATGCCGGGATCGAGCCAGGCCGAGCGCACCGCCCACGCCTTTTTCTTCGCCTTGTCGATATGCAGCACCGGGCCATGGCGCGTGAATAGCAGTTCGACCGGCTCGGCCTTCTGCCCACGCACCGGAATCTCCTCGCGGATCATCCGGAAGGATTCCCAGCCGCCGCCATAGCGGTACTTGGTCGGGTCCTCCGGATGGAGGTCGTAGAAATGCACGTCCTCCTGATCGATCGGAAAGATGGTGAGGCCGAAGGCGATCGTGTCGTTGTGACCGAGGGATACGCCGGGCACGCAAGGCTCGCCGGCGCCGATCACGTCGAGGCCGGGCGCGGAAAGATGCTGGACGTAGCGGAGGTTCGGCATCTCGTGGACACGGTGCGGGTCGCTGGCGAGGATCGCGCGGCCGGTGGTGCTGCGGTGAGGCGACAGCACCCAGTTGTTGGAACCGTCGAGTGCCGCCGCGTCGGCATAACCGCCGACCACGTCCTTGCCGAAGGTCGCGGGCTCGGTTCCGAGCTTGTACGTGGCCATTACCTCGGACGGTACCGCTTCGAGCGGCGTGCCTTCCGGCAGGGTGAGCGCGTGCTTCGGCTCCAGCTCCTTCCGCCAGCGGTCGGCGGCGAAGCCGAAGCGCTGGCCGATCTCCATCCGCTGCACCTCGTGCTCGATGTTGCGGATGCGGGCATGGCTGCGGATGCGGACGACATCGGCGGGCGCCCACAAGCCAGGCCGGTGGCCCATGGTGCGGAACTCGACCGGCAGGCGCTTCGGATCGGCCGAAGCCCAGGTTACATAGGCGTTGATGCCGGCGGCGAAGGCGGTAGTCCAGGCTTCGGCGCTCGCTCCGTAGGACTTCCATTCCGGTGCCATGTCGCCGCGATAGAGGAACAGGCGGGCGGCGCGGTCCTTCGCCACGTAGGACGGGCCGAAAGCCTCCGACAGCAGACCCAGACCCCGCCGGCGCCAGAGATCGATCTGCCAGAGCCGGTCGCGGGCGGCGTTGAAGCCTTGGGCGAGAAATACGTCATGCTCGCTCTTGGCATAGATGTGCGGAATGCCCCAGCGGTCGACGATGATTTCCGCCGGTTCCTTGAGTCCGGCGACGGCAAAGCTCTGGTTCAAGGAGGGCTCCTACATGCTGCGAGGGAGATAACGGCAGAGCATAGCGCCGCCTAGCGCCAGGAGACCCGCGGCGGCGAAGGTCGCCGGAATATCGAAGAAGCTGAGAAGGATGGCGTAGACCGCCGACGACACGAGGTCGCCGACCTCGATATAGGTGCGGTAGATCCCAGCCATCTGGGGGCGCTCGTAGGTGCGCACGGCGCGAAGGAACGGGATGCCGCCGACGCCGTCGAGCCCGCCCGCCGGGATGCCGCCGAGCACGATCAGCGCAGCGCCGAGATAGGGGTTGTCGACGGCCGCGGCGGCCAGCGTCATGAGGCTGAGGAATACGAAGCAGAGGGTCAGGCTGCGGCGGATTCCGAAGCGCACGGCGATGCGACCCCAGACCGGGGTGAAGAAGAGGAGACCGACTGCGAGCGACGAGGCGATAGCGCCGGCAATGGGTGGAGCTCCGGCGCGCACGAGGTAGAGCGGCATGTAGATCATGCACATGCTCCACCAGATCGTCCGGCAGAAGGCGATGCCCCAGGCGAGCCTGAGGCGGGGCTGCTGGAGGAAGCGCTGGATGTTGGCGAGGGGATTGCCCGGAGGCTTCGCTTTCGTGCGCTCTTCCAGCCCAAGACGGAGGAAGTTCGCCAGCACCATCGCGCCGAAGAAGGCCGGGATCACCATCGCCTCCATCGGACCGAAGTGCTCGAAGAGGAAGACGCCGAGCGCCGGACCGAAGGCCCAGATCATCGAGCCCATCTGGAAGCGCAGCGGTTCGGAGCGGACCAGGTCGCGCTTGGCGATGTAGTCCATGACGTAGAGCTGGAAGGTGATCACCGTGCAGACCGAAGCGAGCGCGCGGCCGGCCATGCCGGCGATCTGCCCCTCGATCGTGCCGGTCGCCAGCAGCAGCGGGAAGATCATCAGGATCGAGGCGCCGAAGCCGTAGACCCGGCCGCGCCCGAAGCGGGCGATCGCGAAGGGGACGACGAAGCCGCCGAGCAGGCTGACGACCGAAATCACCAGATAGATGACGCTGACCAGCCGGGCCTCGCCCAGCAGCAGATAGGCCTGGACAGGGATCACCGTCGCGGTGAGCGCGCGCACCGCCGATTCGAGCGTATAGATCCCGGCGAAGGTCCAGGGTCCGGGAGATGGGCGATCGGCGGCCGTCGGCGAGGGAAGCGAGGTGCTCATCCGGGAGGATGGCTCATGGTCCCATGGTCGCCTTTCCCGGACAACCCCGGCGCGCCGGTCTGCGCCGGAAATTTGTCGCGGTGGCCGCCGGGCTGCGTCATCATCCGGCCGCGCAACCGGAGGCATGGATGCAGCGTCCCCCCGCCGAGATCGGCCAGCCGGTCGACGAAGTCGATACCCCGGCCCTGATCGTCGAGCTGGACGCCTTCGAGGCCAATCTCCAGCGCATGGCGCGCCTGGCCAAGGAATACGGCGTCCATCTCCGCCCGCACGCCAAAACCCATAAGACCCCGGCGATCGCTCAGATGCAGGTGCGCGCCGGCGCCATCGGCGTCTGCTGCCAGAAGGTCGCCGAGGCCGAGGTGATGGTCGAAGGCGGCATCACCGATGTCTATGTCTCGAACGAGGTGGTCGGGCGGCGGAAAGTTGAGCGGCTGGCCGCTCTCGGTCGCCGCGCCCGCCTCTCCACCTGCGTCGACCATCCCGACCAGATCGGACCGCTGCGAGACGCCGCGCAGAAGTTCGGCGTCACCCTCGGCGTCCGCGTCGAGATCCGCGTCGGCAATCGCTGCGGCGTGCCGCCGGGAATCTCGGCGGTGGACCTGGCGACGCAGATAGCGTCCTCGCCCGGCCTCCGCTTCGAAGGGCTGCAGGCCTATAACGGCAAGGCGCAGCATATCTACCTTCACATCGAGCGCCTGGTCGCGACGACCCAGACGATCGGTGACGCGCGCTCGACGCGGGATGCACTGAAGAATGCCGGCTTCGAGTGCCTCTATATCGGTGGCGCCGGCTCCGGCACCTATGCGATCGAAGGGCAGAGCGGCGTTTATAACGAGCTGCAGACCGGCTCCTACCTGTTCATGGATCTGGACTACGCGAAGCTGCGCGGTCCTTCGGGCGCGCCACTCGGCGACTGGCAGCACAGCCTTTTCGTGCTGGCGACGGTGATGAGCCGGCCGGAGCCGGCCCGCGCCATCTGCGATGCGGGCCTGAAGTCGGTCAGCATCGATTCAGGCCCGCCGGCGCTGGCCGGAAATGCGCGGGCGGAGTGGGTGCGTGGCGGCGACGATCATTCCGGCTGGCTCTATGCCGACGCCGGCGAGGCGCCGGCGATCGGCGAGAAGATCCGTATCATCCCGGGTCACTGTGACCCGACCATCAACATGCACGACTGGTTCGTCGGCATTCGCGACGGCAAGGTCGAGGCGCTCTGGCCGATCCTCGCCCGCGGCGCGGTGACTTAGGACCGCTTCCGCGCGGTCAGGATGTAGTGGGTCAGATAGGGCTGCGAAAGATCGTCCTGACCACAGACGATCTCATCGGCATCGGCTCCCAGCCGCCCACCCTTGTCGTTTCCCGTCACTAGGTCATGGAGCAAGGCATCCTCCCACAGAATGATGCCGTCCGGCAGCTCGACGGCGACTACATCGGTGAACGCCCTTGAGCGGCGAAAAACGTCCGCCCACCAGGCCGGCGAGTGGTACTTCGAGAACTCGTTCGGCCAGAAGGACTCGTATGCCCTGGGTGGCGGGGATGCGAACTCACGGTCGAAGCTGGGATTGCCGATCACGACACGACCGCCAGGCTTAAGGATCGTCGCGAGGTGAACGACAAAGCCGGGGACGGCTCCGAAATAGTGGAAGGCGTCCATGCAGAAGACGGCATCGAAATGCGCTTCCGGAAACGGCCATGGCCGAATGGCGTCATGGTTGACAGGTCGGACGCGTTGGCATCCGAGACGCTTCGCCGTGGCATGTATTTCGTCGGGCGCGATCCAGAGATCGACGGCGGTGACGTCGACGCCGTAGGTCTCGGCGAGGAAGACCGAGGTCCGCCCACGACCGCATCCCAGGTCCATGACCTGCATGTCTTCTCTGAGCGGAACTGCTTCGGCCATCCGGGCGGCAAGGAATAGTCCGCCTGGCCCCATCTTCCCGTCATAGATCTCAGCGCGGGTCAGGTGCCGAAGCCGCGGATAGGTCGCGAGGTCGATACGACGGAAACGTCTTCGGATCGCATCGGCGTCCATCAGGGCCGCTTCGATTCCTTCATGAGCAGCGCCGAGACGATGCCGAGCGCCGAGACCGCCGGGAGCGTCCACAGCGCGGTGCGATAGGTCTCCTCGGTATAGACGCGGGCACCGGCGGCGAGCGTTCCGTCCCAGCCGAGGTCGAGGAGCCAGCCGACCAAAGGCTGGAAGATCGCCCCGGATCCGACGACGAAAGTGTTGACCAGGCCGTAGGCGGCGCCCGTGGTGCCGGGCGGGTTGTGTTCGCGGACCAGCGCGAAAGCGAGGATCATCGAGCACGAGGCGAAGCCGTTGACGAAGAAGAGGATGCCGAGCGTCGCGAAGGAAAGGCCGTGGATGCCGACGATCGCGGCCATCGCCAGCGTCGCGACCAGGCTGGAGACCAGCATCGGCAGCCGTCTGAGGCCGAGACGGTCCGAAAGCCAGCCATTGACCGGCGCACCGAGGCCCCAGCCGAGGAAGAGGAGCGAGGCGAGCGAAGCGGCGGCGGCGCGCTCGACGCCGTAGACGGTCATGACGAACGGAACTGCCCATAGCCCGCCGAAGGTCAGCATCGGTGCCGTCTTGGCGAGACCGAAGATGGCGCAGTACCAGGTCTGGCGATTGGCGACGACGACGCGCAGGCCGGCCATCGGCGAGGACGAGCCGGCGGGACCGACCCGGTCGCGGATCGCGAGCCAGGCGACGATGGCAAGTATGAAGCCTGCGCCGGCGACGAGGCCCATGGCGCCGCGCCATCCGAGATGCTCGACGGCGATGCCGAGCGGTGCCTGTCCGGCGATACCGCCGAGGATGCCGATGCCCTGCACGAGGCCGGCCATCAGCGCGAAGCGCTCGGGCGGGAAAAGCTGGGTCGATACGGTGAGGCCGCCGACGAAACTGAAGCCGGAGCCGAAGCCGATCAGGAGGCGGCCGAGATAGGCGACTTCCAGGCTCGGGGCCAGGGCGAAGAGCACGGCACCCAGCGCCGCGAGCGCGACGGCGACGGAGATCAGGAGCCGCGGACCGTAGCGGTCCATCAGCATGCCGACCGGAAGCTGCAGCGGCGCGTAGGTGAAGAAGTAGAGCGAGGAGAGTGTACCGAAGATCGCGCCGCCGACCTGGAACTCGGCCATCAGCTCTCCGACCATCACGCTCGGGCTGACGCGGAGCACGAAGGCGTAGAAGAAGAAAACGGCCGCTGCCGTCCACGCGATCCAGGCGCGGGTCGCCGTCAGCGCCGGCCGTTCAGTCAAGGAAGGAGGCGTCCTGTCGGACCTCGATGAAGGTCGGTGCCTTGGCCTTAGCCGCACCTGCGACCGCCGCCTTGAAGCCGTCGAGGCTGGTCGGGCGGATCGCCTCGCAGCCGAAGGCGCGGGCCAGCATCAGGTGATCAGGGTTGCGAAGATTGACGCCGATCTCGGCGACGCCGCGCTGCACCAAGCCGTCGCGGATCTGGCCGTAGCCGTCGTTGTTCCACATGATGACGGCGAGCGGCATCTCGAGCTCGACCGCGGTCGCCAGTTCCTGCACGGTGAACAGCAGGCCGCCGTCGCCGACCAGCGCCGCCACCGCCGTCTCGGGCTTGGCCAGCTTAGCGCCGATCGCCGCGGGCAACCCGAAGCCCAACGTGCCGTAGCCGCTCGGATGGAACCAGGTGCGCGGCTCGGCGCAGGGATAGAGCTGGTTGCCGGCATAGGCGATCTGGGTCATGTCGCTGACGACGATGCCGTCGGCGGGCATGGCGCTGCGGATCGCATCCAACACCTTCTTGTGGCGCTGGCGAAGCGGCGGAAGCCCTTCGATAAGACGGCTCCGTGCTTGGGCAACGATTGCCACCGAGGCCGCTCGCCGGTCGGGCGGCGGATCGGCTTCGAGCGCGGCGACCAGCGCCTTCACCGCGCGACCGGCGTCGGCGAGGATCGGGACATCGGCCGGGTAGTCGCGGTTGAAGTGCTGCACGTCGACGTCGATGCGGATGAGCTTGCCTTCGATCGGCAGGTATCCCGCGTAGTGGTCGGTCTCGCCCAGCTCCGAGCCGATGACGACGACCACGTCGGCCTTGGCCAGGATGTCGCGCGTCGACTTGACGATCAGGTTGGCGCCGAGCGAGAGCGGGTGGGTATCCGGGATGATGCCCTTGCCGGCCTTGGTCGGCGAGACAGGACCGCCGATCAGCTCGATCAGCTTCAGCATCGGTGCGCCGACGCGACTGGCGCCGCCGCCGATGATGACGAAGGGATGGGATGCGTGGCGAATGAGATCGGCTGCCGCCTCGATCGCGTCCGATGTCGGCGGCGGATAGCCGATCTGCGGCCGCGCTTTGATCGGGAAGTCCGCCGGCATGTCGAGCACGTCGAGCGGGATCTCGATGTGGACGGGGCGGGGACGAGCGCCCGAGAAGACCGCGAAGGCGCGGCCGAGCGCATCCGGCAGCTCGTCGGGATCGAGAATGGTATGGCTGAAGGCGGTGAGGGGCGCCATGACCGCTTGCTGGTCGGTGATTTCGTGCAGACGCCCGCGGCCGGCGCCGAGGTCGGCTCGCGCGGCGACCGAAGAGATCACCAGCATCGGCTGGCTGTCGGAGAAGGCCTGACCGATCGGTGTGGCCGCGTTGGTAAGGCCAGGGCCGGTGGTGAAGAGACAGACGCCGGGCTTGCCGGAGACCCGCGCATAGCCGTCGGCCATGAAGCCGCCGCCCTGCTCGTGCCGCGGGGTCACATGGCGGATGCGGCTGTTCTCCAGGCCGCGATAGAGCTCGAGGGTATGCACGCCCGGAATGCCGAAGACGAGGTCGACGCCATAGGCTTCGAGGAGGCGGATGCAGGCGACGCCGGTCGAGGTGCGCGTAACGGTAGACATGGCGGCTCGGGGCCTCGTCGGGGAAGGGCGGCTTGGCGGAGCGGCCGCACTCTGGCACGGTTGTCCGAACCACCACAACCCTTCGACGTAGATCCCAGATGGCCACGCCGAAGATCCGTTGTCAGCCGCTGACGGCCGAGCGCTGGGACGACCTGGAGAGAGTATTCGGCCCCAACGGCGCCAACTCCGGCTGCTGGTGCATGTGGTTCCGGCGGCCGCGGAAGGAATGGCAGCAGGCGCACAGCAAAGGTAACCGCGCGGCCTTGAAGCGGCTGGTCGATGACGAGGTGCCGCTGGGTGTCCTCGCCTATGCCGACGGGGTGCCCGCCGGGTGGTGCGCCGTGGCGCCGCATGAGGACTATTCCGCGTTGCAGGGATCGCGGCTGTTCCCGCCCACCGGCGAGGCGCGGCTCTGGGCGATTACCTGTCTGTTCGTTCATCGGGACTTCCGGAAAAACGGCCTCAGCCGGCCGTTGATCGATGCCGCAGTCGCCTATGCCAGGCGTAAGGGCGCGCGGGCCGTCGAGGCCTATCCGGTGGCGGCCGACGGTCGCGCCGATCCGGCCCGCGGCTTCCACGGATTCGCTCCGGTCTTCCGCGACGCCGGCTTCGAGGAGTTCGACCGCCCATCACCCACCCGTGCGCGGATGCGTGTCCGGTTTCGCTAGCAGGCACCGCGAGCGGGCCCTTATAGTCCGGGCCGACCTGACACTTTTGATCTGACCGACATGATCTTCGACTCACATTTCTGGACCGCGCTCGGCCAGATCATCGGCGTCAACATCATCCTCTCGGGCGACAACGCGGTGGTGATCGCACTCGCCTGCCGGAACCTGCCGGACCGCTATCGCAACAAGGCGATCATCGCCGGGTCCGCCGGGGCGATCATCCTTCGCGTCATCTTCTCGATCTTCGTCGTCGAGCTGATGACGTTCCCTTATCTCAAGCTGATCGGCGGTGCCCTGCTGCTGTGGATCGGCGTCAAGCTGATCGTGCCCGAAGGCGAGCATGGCGACGGCGTCGAGGGCGCCAGCAGCCTGTGGGGCGCGATCCGGACGGTGATCATCGCCGATGCCGTGATGAGCCTCGACAATGTCATCGCCATCGCCGCCGCCGCGCGCGGCGACTTCGCCCTGCTGGTGATCGGCCTCGCCATTTCGATCCCACTGATCATCGTCGGCTCGCAGCTCATCCTGAAAATACTGGTGAGGTACCCGATCCTGGTGATCGCAGGCGGCGGCCTGCTCGGCTGGATCGCCGGCGAGGTGATGGTGACGGATCCAGCGATCCAGCCCTGGGTCGATGCCAATGCTCATTGGCTCCATTTCTGGGCGAAGCCGGTCGGCGCCGTCATCGTCGTCGCGATCGGCAAGGTGCTGGCCTGGCGTCAGGCCGGGACACCGGCGGAAGTCGAGGACCTTGCCGAAGGAGAGCGCCGATGAGCGGCGACCTGTCGAAAGTCCTGATCCCAGTCGACGGATCCGAGCAGGCCGAACGTGCGGTGCGGCACGCCATTGAAATGCACAAGGCTGGCCAGGTTCGGGAGCTGCATTTGCTGAACATCCAGCCGGCGCTTTCCGGCAATGTCGGCACCTTCATCGACAAGCCGACCCGCGACGACTATCACCGTGAGGAAGCGGACAAGGCTCTGGCCGGAGCGCGAAAGCTGCTTGCGGCCGCGGGCGTGCCTTTCAAGGAGCACATCGGCGTCGGACAGCCGGGCGCGTCGATTGTCGCCTTCACCAAGAAGCTCGGCTGCGGCCAGATCGTGATGGGGACCCACGGCCTCGGATCGGCCATGCAGCTGGTGATGGGGTCGGTCGCCCAGGAAGTCGTTCAGCAGACCGAAGCGGCGGTGACCGTCGTCAAGTAGCGGCGCTACCGGTCAGGTAGCGGGCGCGGCCTCGCGCATCTGCGCGAACATCTTCACCATCTGTTCGGCCGAGAGGTCATAGCGGAACCTTTCCGCGTCGAACTCATCGAGCTCGCTGCGCTTCACGCCGAGCTCGGAGCGCGTCCCCATCTCGTCGACCAGCACGACATTGGCATTGAAGCATTCGTGCAGATAGCCGTGCTTGTCCTTGATCTTGAATCCCTCGACGCCATACCGGCCTTCCTTCAGCTCGGCGCCGGTGAGATAGGAGCGCAGCTCGGTCAACGGATAGTCGCCGATCTCGAGTCCCGACATCTTCGCCATGGCCGCGGCCGCCTGCGTCATGAACATCGGCGTGTCGATCTCGCGGCCGGGAACATTGTCGAGCGGCCGGCGGAAAGCGCCGATCAGCACTTGGTTGTCCAGCGTCTTCGAAATCAGCCGGGCGAGCGTGATCGTCACCTCGCCGACGATGTATTCGAAGCCGCGCGGACTGGTGCCTTCGACCTGATGATAGGAATAGTGCGGGCCGATGGTGAAGCAGGCGCGCAGGAGCGGGGTGAAGCCCTGCTGCCCTTCGCGCCGCGCGCGGGCGTTGTCGGCGAGGATCAGGATCAGCGAGATGTAAGTCGAGATGTCGGCCTGCAGCCCTGTCGAACGGTTCCACACGTAGAAGCCGTCGCCCACCGTCGACCGCGCCAGTTCCGCCTCGATGCCGATCTGGCGGAGCTTCTTGGTCGCGCTGTTGATGCTGAATTCGAGCGAGTTGAGCTGCGCCACCTGCTCGATCGACGAGGCGCGGCTGAAACCCACGATGTCGAACAGCATGACGGCGCGGTGGCCTGTGCGTGTGACCGAGTAGCGGCGGATCAGGTTATCGATCACCGCCGGCGGCAGCTCCTCGCGGCCGTCGCCGACGGCCAGAGGCAGCACGATCTTGGTCGGGCGCGCCTGCAGGTCCTTGCAGAGGTTCAGGAACGGTTCCGAGGCCATGTGCCGCTGGCCCTGGAACACCTGCGGCACAGTCACCGAGGCCTCGAACACGCGCTGGGTCGGCACCACGCAGAGATGGACCGTCTGCCCTTCGTGGCTCCAGCCGACGATCAGGTACTGGCCGAGCCGCCAAGTGGCGTTGATGGCAAGGTCGAGTTCACGCAGCGACTCGGCGACCGCTTCGCGGTAGCTCATGGCAGCTCACTTCACGCCGCGCGGCGCTTGGCCGCCGGCAGCTTGGCACCCTCGGTCGCGGCGCCCTCGAAGTCGGTGTTGTGGAGCTGCGCCTCGGTCAGGTCGGCACCATTGAGGCGGGCACGGGTCAGCTTGGCGCCGCGGAGGTCGGCGCGGCGGAGGACGACATTGTCGAGGACCGAGGGATAGGGGCGGTTGCCTGGAAGCATCAGCGGCGAGGCGTCGGCATCGCGGAGATCGGCGAAGTTGAGACGGGCCCCGGTCAGGTTGACGCCACGGAGGTCGGCGCCGTTCATGCGGCATCCCCGCATGTCGGCGCCCTGGAGGCGGGCACCCTGCAGCGAAACGCCCTTCATCGAGATGCCGTAGAAGACCGTGTTACGCGCCACCAGGCCAGTGAGGTGCAGCCCGTCGAGTGGCGGGCCGCCGCGCAGATCAACGTCGGAAAGATCGCAGACCTCGCCCTCGCGCCCGGATGTCCGGACCCAGAGGTCGTGCAGTCTCAGCATCTCGGGGATCGGCTTTTCCAGCTGGGCGACGGTCTTGCCCTGCGGCTTGTCGGTGAGTGCGCCGCTCATGCTGGCGCCGGAGAAATCGGCGTTCTCGGTCTTGGCGCCAGTAAGGATCGCATCCTTCAGCGTCGCGCCGCGCAGATTGGCCGAACTCAGGTTGGCGCCCTGGAGATTGACGCCGGAGAGATTGGCGCTGCGGAGATCGGTCTTCGACAGCTGGCAGCCGACCATGATCGCGTCGGTGAAATCGGTCTGCGCCGCGTTCGCTTCGCTGACGTCAGCGCCGGTCAGGTCGGCGGCGCCGAGATCGGTGGTGAGGCGCGAGAGATTGCCGCCCTTCATCCGCTTGGTGATGGAGCCTTCGCGGAGATCGGCGCGATGCAGGTTGGCGCGCACCAGGACAGCGCCCCGCAGCCTGCAGCCGCGGAGGTCGGCGGCGATCAGCCGCGTCCCTTCCAGGTTAGCCTCGGTCAGGTCGGCGGCGAAGAAAATGGCTTCGTCGAGATTGCACTGCGAAAGGTCGGCGCCGACCAGCGAAGCGCCGGTGAAATCGGCACCGCGCAGATTGCTGCCAGACATGATGAGTCCGCTGAGGTCGTGGAACTGCAGCGCCGCCCGGCGACCGCCGGGCTTGCTCAAGATGTATTTGAGATGGGCATCCAGAATATCGCGCAACTGCGTATGCGTGACGCGTTGCCGTTCCGGCGCCTCGGTCGCCGACATCACACTCCCCCGTCCTCCCGGCACCTGGCCCTCGCCGGCACCGACATCCCCGACCCCGGTTAACTTAGGATACGCGTAAAATAGCGCTGAATGAAGGGCCGGCCATCGGACAAACCTCGCATGAGAATTGTCCTGGCAACCTGCGAAGTGTGACACATCTCTGGGGCAGGCGCGACTGCCGGGGCTCCTCCGCCCCCGGATCTCGTTTCGCGGTCTCCGGCAAAGGCTTGGCCGATCACGGGGGCGCGAGTCAAACTGCGCCTGACGCCGTTCGGGGGGAAACGCCATGGGTCAGGACCTGTTCTCGCTCGCGGGCCAGGTGGCCCTGGTGACCGGCGCGTCGAAAGGCCTCGGCCTTGCCATGGCGGAAGCGATGGCGGAGGCCGGGGCCACCGTCGCCCTCAACGGCCGGACGGCCGCCAGCCTCGAAACCCGCGTCAAAGAGTTCGCTGCCAAGGGCCTCAAGGCCTCAGCCTCGCCCTTCGACGTGACCGACGAAGCGGCGTGTCGGAAGGCGGTGGCCGATGTCATCGCGCGACATGGCAAGCTCGACATCCTCGTCTGCAATGCCGGAAATCAGCACCGGAAGCCGCTGATCGAGTGGGAGCTGTCCGACTGGCACAGCCTGATGAACACGCACCTGACCTCGGCCTTCGTGCTGGGACAGGAAGCGGCGAAGCACATGATCCCGCGCGGATCGGGGCGGATCATCATGATCGGCTCGATCATGTCGACCCTGGCGCGGCCGACGGTGCATGCCTACACGGCGGCGAAGAGCGGACTCTGGGGCTTGACCCGCACGATGGCGGCCGAGCTCGGGCCGAAGGGCATCAACGTGAATGCGATCGCGCCGGGCTTTTTCGTCACCGACATGAACACGGCGCTGGTCGAGAACCCGCAGTTCAAGTCCTGGATCGAAGGGCGCGTCCCGCTCGGCCGCTGGGCCGATCCGAAGGAGCTCGGCGGTGCCGCCGTGTTCCTGGCATCCAAGGCCGGCTCCTACGTCAACGGCCATCTCCTCACCGTCGACGGCGGCCTCGTCACCTCGGTCTGAAGCCGGAAACGAAACGGGCGCCCGAAGGCGCCCGTCCGTTCGCGAAGCCTCGCTCGAGGCTTACGACTTCTTCTCGACGTTCCAGTAGACCATGCGCGGCAGGTCGAGGATGCCGGTCACGTTCTTGCGGTAGCCGATCTTCGCCAGGTACTGGCCCATCGGCACGTAGGGAACAACCTCATAGAAGCGCTTCTGGAAGCGATCGATCCAGTCTTTGCGCTGGGCATCCGAGCTCAGCGACAGGAACTCGAGGCGGATCTTCTCGAGCTGCTCGTCGCAGGGCCAGCCGAACCAGTTCTTGCCGTCGCAGGGCGTCGGCGCGGTGGTGTTGGTGATCGGGTTGCCCATGAAGTCGCCCGATGCGTAGGAGAACAGCACGTTCCAGGCGGCGCGGTTGGTCGCCGAGGGCGCTTCGCGGTTCTGCCGGCGCGTCAGCACCGTCGACCAGTCCATGATCTGGAGATCGGTCTTGAAGCCGACTTCCTTGAGCGCCTGGTCAGTTAGCAGCGCCATCTCGCCGACGATCTTGTTGTCGGAAGCGCTGAGGATCACCACCGGCTCGTCCTTGTAGCCGGACTCCTTGAGGAGGGCGCGGGCCTTCTCCTTCTTCGCCGCGACGGGCAGCGTCGCCCAGTCGGCAAGACCGGCATTGGTCTCGAGCGGCGAGCCGCAGACGTAGGGCGACCAGCAGATCTTCTGCAGGTCGGCGCCGCCGGCGATCACGTCGAGGAACGCCTTCTGGTCGAGCGCGTAGAGCAGGACCTGGCGGACCTTCGGATTGTTGAAGGGCGGGATCAGGTGGTTGGGCCGCCAGACGAGCTGGTTGCCGAGCTTGTTGATGACGCGGGTCTCGACCTGCGGATTCGACTTCACCAGCGCCTCGAGGTCGGCCGGGAAGTATTCCATGACGTCGACCTCGCCGGTGCCGAGCGCCTGCACGCCGGTGGCGGCATCGGGAATGTAGACCCATTCGAGGCGATCGATCTTGACCCGCTTGGCGCCGCCATAGCCGTCCGGCTCGTCAGAACGCGGCACATAGGCCGTGTTCTTCTTGTAGACGACCTTGTTGCCGGGGACCCATTCCTCCTTCACGAAGGTGAAGGGGCCCGAGCCGATGGTCTCGGTGATCGCGGTGTTCGGATCGGTCGAGGATTCCTTCTTGCGCATGATGAAGGCGGGGTTGCCCGAATTGGCGAGCACCTCGAGCACCGGGCCGAAGGGTTCCTTGAACTTGATGTCGAAGGTCTCGGCGCCGGTCGGCACGATGTCGGCGATCTTCGAGAACATGATCTGCGCGCCGATGATCTTGACGCCCCAGCGCTTCAGCGACGGGACGACGTCCTCGGCGGTGACGGGCGTGCCGTCATGGAACTTGAGGCCCGGGCGCATCTTGAACGACCAGGTGAGACCGTCGGCGCTCTTCGACCAGCTCTCCGCCATCTGCGGCTTCGGGCCGAACTTGAAGTCCTGAGCGAACAGCACATCGTAGATCGCGTAGGCGTGCTGGGCGGTTACGTCCGCCGTGGTCACGATCGGGTCGATGATCTTGAGATCCGCCTGGGCAACGATCTTGAGCGTCTGCGCTTGCGAGGGCGAGGCGAGAAGCGCCGCCAGCGCCGCAGCGGCGCCGAGCGTCTTCAGGCCACGAAGAGAAGCCGAGAAATCCATCGTGAAGGTCTCCGATATTTCCAATTGGAACACTCTAGGACAAAGGCCGGGTGTACGCCAATAAAAGGCGCCAAGGACTGACTTTCCGTTGGTAAACGCTAGATCGCGGTCAAGCCGGCATTCAGCTTCGGCATCTCGCAGCGGACACTGACATCGATCGGCGAGCGGCAGGCCTGGTTGACGCGGACATGGCCGACGGCGCTGACCAGCATGAACGCGTCGGTGGCTTTGAGGCCAAGCCGTTCCTCCAGGTGGCGCATCATCTCCGTGACCGCGATCTCGGAGGCTTCCTCGTAGGTCTTGGCGGACGCGGTCTGGATCAGGAGGTCGGGCGTCTCCAGCCACGGCCAGTCGCGCGCCTTGCCCTTCTCCAGCCCGATGCGGACATGGACGCGGGCGCCGATCTCGACACCGGTGCCGCTGACTTCGCCGTCGCCCATCGAGGCATGGACGTCGCCGATGTAGAAGTGCCCGCCCGGAACGCGCACCGGCAGGTGGACGCGGGCGCCGACGGCGATCGCGTTGTTGTCC
>JADMIO011411859.1_pt1 | contig 68113 bp, 56 predicted proteins | sample 8958161 | NCBI WGS metagenome assembly JADMIO01 (sample SAMN16585339, study PRJNA669376) | soil metagenome | isolation source: Crop rotation soil | place: USA: Cullars Rotation, Alabama | collected 2011 | reverse complement strand
AAGGTGAGCCAGTGTGATTACATTTGCGGCCTAACTGTGGCCAGTCCAGTTACGCTGGAGTCACTAGTATTTAGGTGACACTATAGAAGCGGCCGCGACAACTTGTCCACGTGGAATTCTAAGCTTAGGATCCCAATGTGCTGGAAAGTAACCAGGGTTATTTCTTTGATTATAAAAATCAGAATACAGAAGCATCTTCTAACGGCATAGGAAGTTCGGTGTTGGAGGGATTACATAGCTTGAAAAAAAATTGGACAATTGACTGGAATGGCTCATTTGGGATAACCTATCGCTGGCAACCCGATCAGCGCATCATGACATTCGTAACAGATCCAAATACCACCGATTACGCAGTAAAATTGAACAACATCAATTCACCGGTCATCGAAGATGTTGGACGTATCTATTCTTATCTAACTGAATATATCTACGGCGCGAATCTTAATGTCACGAAACAATTTGAATGGAAAGGACAGCAACAAAAGCTAAAATTTGGGACGGCAAATTACTATCGCACTCGCAACGTAGAGGTGGACGCTCTTGGATTGGCTTCGTTAAAACCGACAGGAGATAAGATCTATGAAACAAAAAGTACGACGTTTAATACGCTACTGGACCCTGCAAATATTGATCAGTATGGTCTTGTCTACGGAAACATTCCTGCGAGCTCAACGGACTATGATGGAAACGGAATGCTGAATGCCGGTTATGTAATGTTAGATAACAAATTTTCAGATAAGATAAAATTGACCTGGGGTGTACGTGCGGAAAAATACAAACAAGAGTTAACTGCTGCGGGAAAAAACAAGGTCACGCTTGACAATACTGATGTGTTGCCATCCTTCCTTTTCACGTATGCATTAAATAACAAAACGAATATCCGACTCGCCGGTTCGCAAAGTGTAAACAGGCCCGAGTTCAGAGAATTGGCTACCTATCGTTTTTATGATTATGAGAACGCATTTATTATCCAGGGAAATGATAAGTTAGTAAGAAGTAAAAACACAAATGGCGACTTGAGATTTGAAATGTTTCCGAGTGCCGGCGAGATCATTTCTGCCAGCGTATTCTACAAATATTTTAAAGATCCCATTGAACAAACCAACCTGGGAAATGATGTTTTAAGCTGGACAAATGCAGAAAGCGCAGACGTTTACGGAGCTGAAGTGGAATTCAGAAAAAAATTGAATTTTATTAATAGCGGTTTTTTTGAACGACTTATTTTTTATGCCAACGCTGCCTATATGAGCGGGTCAGTTAAGTACTCACAGTTGACGATAAACAGCCTTATGCAGGGACAATCTCCCTACCTCATAAACACAGGACTCAGTTACAGCAGCAAGGACGATGGTTTTTCGTTCAACATTCTTTACAACAGGATCGGTCAACGTTTGAAATTCAGGGCATTCCTGACAGCGGGAGCCGGAAGAAATATTTTTGAAAAGCCAAGAGATGTTTTGGATCTGCAGGTGAGCAAGAAATTCGCTCACAACAGGCTTGAAGTTAAACTTACAGTTAGTGACATTTTTGCGCAAGCATATACATGGTATTACAAATATGACGCGGATCCGTCAAAGACTGGTTATGACGCATCAACAGATAGAATTTTGAACACTTACAAATTTGGTACAAGCACCTCGCTGGGAATTCGCTACAGTTTCGGCAAATAACATTTTGGTAAAACTGTGGTAACAATTCCCTAACACTGCAAAAATAGTTTCGCAACTCAAACAATCAATTTATGAACAAACTGAGCCTATTATTATCTGCGTGCATTGCCATTATTATACTTTCATGCAGCAAAAGTGATGACCAACCTACACCGCCCCCGAGCGGAGGAGGGGGAACTGACACCGCAGTTGGAAGTACAGTAGATATTCGCGGAACTATCCGTACAAGCCAAACGTGGAGGAAAGATTTTGTTTTTCGTTTGCGCGGTTACGTTTATGTAACGGATGGAGCCACTATTACGATCGAGCCAGGAACAAAAATTGTTTCTAATAAAGATTCTGCTGGTGTGTTGGTTATTTATAAAGATGCAAAGATCATTGCGGACGGAAGTTCAAGCAGTCCGATTGTTTTTACTTCTGCTGAAAGTAGTCCTGCACCCGGCGATCTTGGTGGTGTGATCATCGTAGGACAGGCAAAAGGCAATAACAATCACTCCGTAATTGAAGGTGGTGTTGATCCTGCATTCTCTTCTTTCGGCGGAACAGATGACTCTCATAATTCAGGTACTTTGCGGTACGTTAGAATTGAATATGCAGGTAAAGCTGTTAATCCGGGTGATGAAGTAAATGGATTGTCATTGTATGGTGTGGGCAGCGGAACTACCATTGATTATGTTGAAGTAGTAAGAGGATTGGATGATGCTTTTGAATTTTTTGGTGGCGATGTAAATTGTAAACATTTGATTGCTTACAACTGCGCAGATGATGATTATGATATGGACGACGGTTACAGGGGAATGATACAGTTCGCAGTTTCTGTTAAAGATCCTTTGTTCACTGACAACAAGGGTACCACGGGCGATGTATCAAATAATTTTGAAGTAGATAATGTAAACCCGGCTAATGGTCTTGCATTGTCAAGGGCTCCTATAACATTCCCTGTTTTATCAAATTTTACAGCAATAGGACCTAATGATGCGGCGGGTACATCAGCAGACTACGGATGGGGCATGCGTTGGAGAAGAGGCGCTAAATTTATTCTTGCCAATTCTATTGTCATGGGCGGCCATAAAGGTGGATTGCGTTTACAAGAAGATTCATCCATTGCATATTACATCAGGGGAACAAGCGCTTTTTATAACAGTTTCCTTCATGCTGTTACCAATGATGTAGATGTACAAACTGGTTTGACAATACCAGGAATTCCTTCTTATGACGTTCCCTCCATTACTGCACAAACAACCGGTCAATATAAATCAACGATCGTTGATGATCCGGCTGACGTGGGTTTAACCGATCCATTCAACAATGCAAACCCTAATCTAAAACCAGCCGCTGGTTCTCCCGCATTAACGGGTGCGTTGTTTGATTTTGGTACATTGACTGCAGATTTTTTTGAAAAAGTTAGCTACAGGGGCGCCTTCGATGGGACAACCGATTGGACGTCCGGATGGAGCGTTTGGAATAAATAATCAGGTAAAGCCATTCTAACAACAATGAAAAAAAGCGAAACATGAGTTTCGCTTTTTTTATGACGTTATTTTTCTCACTTATTCTTCGGCGTGTAAGCGTATGGCACATCGAAAGACTCATGCCGTAAAGAAGGAAGCCTCTCACCGATCCTTAGATCTTCTCTTTGAGAACTAGGTTCACAGATGGAATACTTTATCCCGTTGTACGTAATTGTATTACCGTAAGGTTTATCAAATTTAACAGCTATCGTTACATGCTTCGGATATTCAACGACGATCATGGGAAGGTCGTAGATCTCTTTTACGAGATAAAAGAATAAACCTGCCCTATCTTCACAATCACTGTTGTCATATAAAAGTGTCTGTTCGGGCGACAATCTTTTTTCCTGGCCAAAAACTTCCTCGTCAGGTTTAAATAAAAAAGCGTAGCGGGTAAAATGCATCAGGTAATCTACACCCTCTTTGACACTGAGATGTTTGATCTTTTCTTTTAGTGAAGGGATCAATGAGCCGTAAGTCGCGGCGCTTAAAGGTATATTGAAATAAGTGCCATAGTCAACTACAGGATAATTAGCAAAAATTGTTTTTACCTGTGGATTGACCTTTACCTTAAAGTGATATTCATTTTCATTATAAGTAAACTGAATATCTTTTTCCTGGTAATCCTGGGGATTAAAATTGGGCAACCGTGTCACCTTGTAAGAAAAAGCATTTGTCGCTTCGGGCACAGAAATTTTTACTTCGGAAAAACTATTGTTGGTGAAATCAATATATCCGTAATCATGGTAATTGAGACAGACATATTGTTTTTCATTTTTGATGCGATAGGGAATGTTATAGATAAGCTCATCACTTTGTACATAAAAAAGTATGCGGTCGGATTTTATCGTTACGATCGCATCATATCCCGATTTGGACAAAAAATACCATTTATACAAAGTGTATCGCTGGTAGTTACTTGCTTTTGGGCTTATTGATTGAGCGGTTCTCCTGATCAGTTGGTAATAGAGCCAGTCATCTAATTTGTATTGCTGCTTGTAAAGGACAAGCGCGTTGACCACATCATCAAAATGGCTGCTGGTCACTTTATCATAAAAGGATTGTATTGTTTGGTCGCTAAGTGTATCCGTAAAGTCAACGAACATTGCCTGGTCAAACGGCAGGTCAATGGCATCTCCGTAAAAATCGAAATGTACTCGTTGAAGTTTTTGGGAAAACGATGTTACAGCTAGAAGGCTAAGAGCAAGGTATAATATATAAAACTGCTTTTTCAAGGTTGCCACGCGTAAAGCTACGAAAACTTAATGATAAGATAACATTGGGTATCCCCGGAATTCCTTAAACGTTACCGATAAACAGAATGTTGTGGTCGCGTATAAATAGTGATAGAGACTTTAGTAACACTAAAATAATCTTGCTGTAATTACAAGTTAACAGAGGCGTTGCATCTTGCAGCAGTTCTTATCTTCTTTCGCAGAATTTGCTCTTTGTTCAGCATTAGCCATGCATCATGGGTAGAATTCTCTTTGCAGTTTTTAGCCGGCCTGATCCTATCACTTCAGGCCGGTTCTTTTTTGATCTTCTGTTGTGAAGTTCGGTAATGGTTTCTACCTACGGATTCAAGTAAGTAAAGACTCTGGAAATATTTATAATTCTTTTCTCTAACTTGTTTTCCCTAAAGGAATTGTAAGAAGACCAAACCTTCCCTCTGATCATTTAGACATTGTTTGTTCTCTGCAACCTAACTACACGCTATGCGATTTTTATTTTTTTCGCGGAACTCTATCCGCCAACGGCTGACCCTTTCCGTTTGCCTGCAATTACTGACCGTCATGCTGATCTTTGGGGGCATCTCATATATAGGCGCCAGGAAAATCGCCCTCCAGTTGGGGGAGGACCGTCTAAAGACCTTATCGAGCCAATTGAGTACAATGATCGCCGGCAATACCCACAATCTTCTCTCTGCTACCTACTCAATCGCCAATCAGCCGGCCGTCAAAAAATATTTATTGACAAATGGTAAAGACTCTGCTGAATCAACTGCCAAGCTGCTGGAAAAACTTGTTGTAGATACTTTATTTGTCCAGGTAGAATTAAAAAACTCAAACGGAGTCACTCTTGTAAACTCAACAGGCCTTCACGCTCGTCTGAATATTAATATTGACTCGCTTGTAATTTCTTCAGGTGCGAAAAGCGATTCGGGAAGAATTGAAAAACTTTTTGCTGCAAATAATTCTATTTACTATCCCATCATCGTTAATATCACCGATAATAAACAGCTGATCGGGTATGTTGTAAGGTGGAGAAGAATTGTTTCCACTTCGCGGGCGTTAGAACAATTGTCGAAATTGATGGGAACAGATGCCAGTATTTTCGTTGGCAATGTTGATGGGTCGTTATGGACCGATCTGCTCAAACCTGTTTCATCACCACCTGTAAATGATCTGAAGGAAAATAAGATCATTGAATACACCAGCGCAAAAAAAAATTCTGTCATTGCTTCTGTGTGCCCGGTAAAAAACAGTAAATGGGTGATAGCTGTGGAATTGTCAAAGAAGAAAGTGCTCGAGACAGCGAATCGTTTTCTGTATTGGTTAGTTATTGCAGGTTGTCTTTTGCTCATCATCGGATTTTTTATCGCGTGGCTCACCAGTCAAAACATAAGCCAGCCCATAAAAAACCTTACGATGGCCAATTCGTTACTTGCTGCCGGTAACTATTCTTCCATTTTGGATCTTAAAAGGCGGGACGAATTAGGAAAATTAGCAAGAGAATTCCATGCGATGGCCATTCAGGTACAGCACTCAAGAGAAGAGCTGGAAAAAAAAGCCCAAAACTACAAGCTATTGTTTGAGCGCAATCCAATGCCCATGTGGATCATCTCTGAAGAAACTCTTGACGTCATGGACGTGAATGAGGCAGCAGTACATCATTACGGATACTCACGGGAAGAATTTTTAAAATTGAATTCGAGAGATCTCCGGCCAAAAGAGGACGTCGAAAAGTATATTGATTCATTAGACAGCAGACCGAAAGGAGAGTACAGGGGCATTTCGCGACACAAGAAGAAAGATGGCACAGTGATCATGGTGGATGTCATCACCGATAGTATTATTTACCAGGATAGGGTTGCAAGGCTTATCCTCTCCAATGACGTAACTGAAAAACTGAATGCAGAAGCCGAATTGGTAAGTCATCGGATCATGCAGCAAAAACTGATCACCGAAGCTGCTATCCAGGTCCAGGAAAAGGAACGGGAAGAAATTGGAAAAGAGTTGCATGACAATATCAACCAGATATTAGCCTCCACAAAACTATACCTTGAATTGGCTCTTGGAGGAAACCTTGAAACTCTTGGAGATGCTATATCAAAGAGCTACCAAAATGTAACCTTCATTATTGAAGAGATACGAAGGCTTTCAAAAAAATTAGTTCCCCCCGCACTCGATGCAACTCTTGTTGAAGCGATCCAGGATCTGATCGACGAGATCCAGGCCATTACTCCCGTTAAGATATCATTGAAGACGGACCTTGATGAGAAATTATTAAATGGTAATTTCAAATTGATGATATATCGAATAGTGCAGGAACAAATGAATAACATTTTGAAGTATGCCGCGGCCAGCCAGGTGGAAATTAAAATGATTGCCGATCCGGAAAAGCTTGACCTGCTGATAACAGATAATGGCGTTGGCTTTGATGCATACAAGAAATCGAAAGGCATTGGATTAAGAAACATAGACAACAGGGTAAGATTTTATAATGGTATCACTCATGTCATTTCTCGCCCGGGCAAAGGTTGTTGCCTGGAGATATCCATCCCAATGGAGAAAATAATCAACCCCGTTGTATAGTGCGGAATTTTTAAACACATTTATTCAGTCCCTAAAAATGTTTTTTACAGCATAGCGTCATTTACGATTTGTTTATTACGTGAACGTTACCACCTGAAACTTTATACAAATTTCATTTTACATTAATCATTCGTTCATCTGCACGTAAGATTGCCTTCACATTGCACCCTGAATTTCGCACCGTCAAATTTCTACGGCAAACCAAAAACAAATCGTATGCTGCTTGATTTCTTTCCCCGTTGTAAAAAAATCTTTTTTCTTCTTTCCCTACTTGCGATGTCATGCATAGCCATGGCACAACGGGTCGTAAGCGGAATTATCGTAGATGAAAATCAAAAGCCTGTTAGTGACGCTACGGTCATGGTAAAAGGAACTAACCGGCAAACCCTTACAAACCAAAATGGAAAATTTTCGATAGAGGCTGGTGACGAAGACATTCTTGTCATTAGCCATATTAGTTACCTGGCTCTTGAAGTAAAAGGTTCACAGGCAGGAAATATTTCCCTTGCCAGCAATGCAAAAAATTTATCGGAAGTAGTTGTAACAGCACTCGGAATTAAAAAAGAAGTAAAACGAATCGGCTATTCGGTCCAGGAAATTAAAGGAGAGGAGTTAGTAAAAGCAAGGGACCAGAACCCATTGACAGGATTAACTGGAAAAATAGCCGGTTTGTCTGTTGGCCCTTCAGCGGAATTGTTGCGCAAGCCAGTTGTCCTTTTGCGTGGCAATGAAATTAATTTATACGTGGTAGATGGAATTCCGATCAGTTCCGACACATGGAACATCAGCCCCGATGACATTGAATCGATCACGGTATTGAAAGGCCCTACCGCTGCAGCTCTATATGGAAGCAGGGCACAAGCGGGTGCTATCCTGATCACAACAAAAAAAGGAAACAAGAATCGCAAAGGATGGACAGTTGAAATCAATTCAACCAATTCGTTTGATAAAGGATTTCTTGCTTTTCCCAGAGTGCAAACAGAGTATGGGCCAGGTGAAAATGCTCTATATGCTTTTGGAGATGGAAAAGGAGGCGGTTTGAATGACAATGATTATGACGTATGGGGCCCGAAATTCGAAGGCCAACTACTTCCTCAATATGATGGAGTAGTAGACCCGACAAAAACATACCCTGTCACTTTCCCTGGCGGCTATGTTTATGGTGCAACTACCAATCATATAATACCGACACCGTGGGTTGCCCGTGGGAAAAATAACCTGGAAAATTTTTTACAGACAGGTTTTCAAACCACCAATAATATTTCGCTAAGTGCAAATGGTGATAACTATAACCTGAGATTTTCTCTTTCTCATTCGTATCAAAAGAGCATCATTCCAAACATGGATTTGAACATCACCAACTTCAATATGTACGGAGCGATCAATCCTTCAAAAAGACTGAAGATCGAAGCCAATCTTAATTTCAACAGGCAATACACACCAAATTTTCCTGATGTTGATTATGGCCCGAATAGTTTGATCTATAATATTTCTGTATGGACCGGTGCTGACTGGGATGTTCTCTCGCCGGATATTAAGGGAATGTGGCAACCTGGGAAGATCGGAACACAATCAGTCTTTGCAGAGTACCAGCGTTATCATAATCCATGGTTTATGGTGAATGAATGGCTAAGAGGTCATCACAAAAACGATGTCTATGGTTATGTATCTGCAAACTATAAGATCGATGATCACTTAAATCTTACAGGGCGCACCCAGGTTACTGCTTATAATTTGTTGAGAACAGAAAAGATGCCTTACTCTGCGCACCCTTACAGCAGGGAAGGTAACAAGGGCGATTACAGGGAAGATCACAGGAACTTGTTTGAAAACAATACAGAAGTTTTATTAAATTATAACTATACGGTCAAAAAGTTTTTAAATCTTAGTGGGCTTGTCGGTGGCAATATCAGGTCATTTTCTTATAATTCAAACTTCACCTCAACTGATTATTTAAGCGTACCTGAAGTTTATAGCTTTAGCAACTCATTAAACCCGGTGCAGGCGAACAGTTTTGCATCCGACATGCGGGTGGTGAGTGCTTATTATTCACTCGATGCTTCTCTTGGAAAGTATGCGACTATCTCCACAACTGGTCGTGTAGATAAATCATCAGCCTTACCTCAAAATCACAACAGCTACTTTTATCCAAGCGTTTCTGTTTCTTCAGTCATTACTGATTATATCCCATTGCCTAAAATCATTTCTTTCCTGAAAATGCGCGGTTCTTATGCAGCTGTTCATGGTGATGCGACTTCTTCCGTTATAGGTATGGCGCCCTACCATACAATTACAGCGTTTGGTAATCCACCCGACCCAAATGTCGATCCGCTTCTTCTTTACCCTTTGGATTATGGCAATAATTACTTGTCTCCTTACGGAGGTCCGAATTATTCGCTGCAATCTGTTTATTCAACACCCAAACCGTATAATAATCAACCCGCAGCCGTATATTCAGATGCTATTGTGGATCCGAATATCAAAACATTCAATCGTGTCAATTTTGAAGAAGGATTTGATATAAAATTTTTAAAGAACAGGCTGGGATTAAGTGCTACTGCCTTTCAATACATTGACGGACCAACAATACTTCCTAACCAGATCTCACCAACGACCGGCTACAACATCTATTATATAAATGCTTTAAAAACGAAGAGAACAGGATACGAATTTTCAGTGTCCGGTACGCCCATAAGAACAGCAAACGGGATCAATTGGGACATTTTAGTAAATGTTTCGACTTACAAACAGATATATACTGAACTCCCGCCGGGCCAGGACATTTATCTCACCCATTATACCACATCCGACTTCAAGAACACTCTACCGGCTGAAGCGCAAGGGTATTATACAAACAGGGTGGACGCCTTATTCTCGAGCGCATTTGTGCGCACAACTGATGGACAGATCATTAATGATGGGGCTGGAAAACCATTGGCTAATCCCAAATCTCAATTTCTCGGGTATTTGAATGGAAAATACCAATGGTCAATCTACAATAAACTCTCCTGGAAGAATTTGTCTTTCGGTTTCCAGTTTGATGGAAATGTAGGTGGCGTCACCACTGACTATATGCATAATAAAACGATGCGCGGTGGAAGAAATATTGAAACTGCCGAGGGCGCATTGGGTGAAGCAAGATCCCAGGATAATGATCATGCGGGCGATCCAAACTGGCATGGGGCTTACCTCGGAGAAGGGGTCCAGGTGTCAAATGGTGTCTCGATCAATTATGATGATTACGGCAATATTATTAATTACAAGGATCTCCAATTTGCATCCAATGCAACCAAAACGCAGGTGCAGGATTATGTTAGTAAATATTATGGTATCGACGAATCGAACCTGATGAGTAAAACCTTTGCCAAACTGAGAGAGGTCACTATCAGCTATGACCTGCCTGATAAAATTTTGAATAAGACTTTTATCAGTAAAGTTACCGTTTCATTAGTTGGACGCAACCTGATCTATTTCTATAAAGATCAACGCTTCAAAGACGTGGATCTTGATCAGTATAATGCACCGGCCGGTGGCACAGCTTTGCAATCACCAACAACCCGCAGGCTTGGGTTTAACCTCAATATTGTATTCTGAAATTCAAAAAAATTAGAAAATGAAAACGATATTCTATCTATTTTTTATCGCGATTGTTTTTGCAACAATGAGCACCGGTTGTAAAAGGTCATTTGAAGATCTGAGTACAAACGAAAATAAGCCAACCAGTGTACCACCCTCTTTATTATTCAATGGCCTGGCCTATGCTATGTATGATGCGCCTTACGGTTCAGGCGAAAGATTTTCCCAATATTTTTTGTGCAATTATGACTACTACGGGAATAATCGCTATGATTTTGGCTCGGGTGACAATTATTTTACTACGTTGAAGAATGCAGATAAAATGGTACAGGAGGCTACAAGAAGTGGCCTGCCTGCAGTCAATGGATACGATGCAATGGCGAAATTTTTTAAGGCATATTTCTTTACGAAGATGAGTCTTGAAATGGGTGATATCCCAATGACAGAAGCATTACAAGGCTCAAATAACCTGACTCCAACTTACGACCCGCAAAAAAAGGTATTTCAACAGGCCTTTGTATGGCTTGACAGTGCTAACACTGAATTAAGTCAATTGGTAGACGCTGGTGCAACTATCAGCGGGGACATCTATTTTAATAATGATCTTTCGAAATGGAGGAAAGTGGTGAATACATTTCGCATCCGCCTTTTGGTTGCCTTAAGCAAAAAAGCTGATGATGCTGACTTGGCAGCGAAGCAGCAATTCGCTTCTATTTTGAGTGATGCCAATAAATATCCATTAATGACCAGCACGGATGATAATCTGTCATTCCAGTTTGTCAATCCCACCAATAAGTATCCTATGAACCCGGACAATTTTGGTTTCGATGCTCAACGGTACAATACGTCGGCCACTTATATTAGCTTACTAACGCAAACAAATGACCCAAGAGTTTATGTCACAGCTGAACCCGCAGGGGCGATTGTTTCCGGTGGAGCAAGTCCTACCAGTTTTACTGCGTTTGTAGGTGCCGATCCCGGGGAAGATCTGGGTGCGATGTATGTAAAAGCAAATTCGGGTCAATACTCATTTATCAACCGCAAGCATTTCTATGAAACATATACGGGCGAGCCAAGTGTCCAGATAGGTTATCCCGAATTGTTATTTAACATTGCCGAAGCGATAAATCGTGGCTGGGTTACATCAGGTCCGCTCGGTGATGCAGAAGCTCACTACAAGGCTGGCATCCTGGCGTCCATGTCATCTTATGGAATCCCGGAATCAGGATCATTCACTGCGTACTTCCTGGCATCAGGAAGCCCCGGTTCAACTGCCGTATACAATCAATACAATATTGATTTTGAGTTTAGCGATTTTTATAACCAGGCTTCCGTAAAATATGCCGGTAATAGTGCAGATGGCTTGACACAAATATTGAAAGAAAGATACATCGCTTTGTTCCGTCATTCGGGATTTGAATCTTATTTCACTTACAGGAGAACAGGTGTGCCCAATTTCACTACTGGCCCTGGCACCGGCAATGGATCAAGGATCGCGATGCGTTATCAATATCCAAGCTCAGAACAAACCGCGAACACTACCAATTATGACGCGGCCCTGCAATCTCAATATGGAGGTAATGACGATATAAACGGTGTAATGTGGCTACTTAAATAATCATAATTCTTTTTGCAAGCATAGCAGTTTTCTCACGGCGATTCTTTTCTAAGTGTCGCCTTTTTTTAAAAACACAAGACATGAAAAAAATGTTTTTCTCCGCATTGTTTCTTCTTTCGATCTCCACACTGTTTGCCCAGTCGAAAACGGAGAATATTATCATTGTTACTCTTGATGGCTTCCGGTGGGAAGAAGTTTTTGGGGGCGCCGACAGTGCGCTGATCAATGACAGCACTTATGTTCGTGACACGGCTTCATTAAAACAACAGTTCTGGGCAGCATCGGCTGAAGAAAGAAGAAAAAAACTTCTTCCTTTTTTCTGGAACACGATCCAGTCGCAAGGCCAGTTGTATGGTAACAGGTGGAAAGAAAATAAAGTGAACAACGCGAATAAGTATTGGTTTTCGTATCCAGGTTATAACGAAATATTCACCGGGTACCCGGATGATAGTGTCAACTCGAATGATAAGATCTGGAATAAGAATGAGAACGTCCTTGAGTACATCAATCATCAATCTAAGTATAAAGATAAGGTAGCTGTATTTTCGACATGGGATGTTTTCCCGTATATATTGAATGGCCCGCGCAGCGGAATTTTTGTTAATGCCGGCGTAGATACCTTAACCTTCAATAAGCCGGAATTAAAACTGATCAATGACATGCAGTTCCTCGCCCCACAACCCTTGGGTGTAAGGCCTGATGTGATCACTTATTTTGCGGCCCGTGAATATTTAAAGAACTACAAACCCAAAGTACTTTACATTGCGTTTGATGAGACTGATGATTTTGCGCATGGTGGCTTATACGATCAATATCTTGGTACTGCTCACGCGGAAGATGCGATGATCGCCGATCTTTGGAAAACCATACAGTCAATGAAGGAATATAAAGATAAAACCACGTTGATCATCACCTGCGACCATGGTCGTGGTAATGCGGTAAAGGAAGAATGGAAACACCATGGTGAAAAAATAAAAGATGCAGGACAGATCTGGATCGCGGTTATGGGACCGGATACCGTTCCATCGGGCGAAATAAAATTAAATGAAACTCTATACCAGAGGCAAATTGCAACTACCATTGCGGCTTTATTAGGATTTAATTTTAAACCCCATCATCCGGTGATGGAACCTATTTCAACTATTTACGGTAAATGATTTTTTATGAATGCTGACCAGGCGCGGATCGTTGTTAACGAAATCTTTTCCTTGTACGAAAATTATGGTGCTGCTGATTATATTGGCGAACCTGTTTCACAAATTGAGCATATGTGCCAGGCGGCACAATTGGCCGAAGCTGAAGGTTATGATGACGAAGTGGTTCTTGCTGCATTCTTTCACGATATCGGTCATCTATGTGAACACCTTTTTGATACGAAGCAGATGGATGGTTATGGAGTAATGGATCATGAAAGCCTCGGCAGTCTCTTTCTGCGGGAAAAAGGTTTTTCAGAAAAAATTGCAAGACTTGTAGAAAGCCATGTACCGGCAAAAAGGTATCTCACCTTCAAATATCCTGAATACTACAACAGGCTTTCGGAAGCAAGTAAGATAACGCTTGACAAGCAAGGAGGAAGAATGAATGACACAGAAGCGACGCAATTCGAGTCAGATAATCTCTATCTTTTATTTATTAAGATTCGTGAATGGGATGATAAGGCGAAGATCGAAAGAATTCCACTGCCCTCGCTAGAGATATATAAGCAGATGGCCTTTCAGCATCTCATGGTGCAGAGTTAATTAATGTGCTCATGCCACGAGGCGTGAAGCGACTTGCAAAGGTCAAATGTGAAACGTGAAATGTCAAAAGACAAATTCGTTACAAGTTTAGGCTCTCTTTGACGTTTCACTTTTGACATTTCACGTTCGAGTAAACCTTTGCGCCTTAGTTCCTTTGTGGCATTTCTTTTCGAATAAGTTGGCAGAATTAATATTTTCTTCATCTGCATTTGAAATGCACATTACAATTGAAATGTAGCTTACCGGGTAATGTCCCGATCAACGATATACAAACCCCCTGCCTGGTCAGCGACTTTCTTAGCGGCCCTTTCTGCTTTTTGTGTTTATACATGCATGTATGCCTTTCGGAAACCATTTACGGTAGCAGAGTATGCGGACCTTCGTTTCCTGGGAATTGATTATAAAATATGGTTGGTGATGTCTCAAACCGCCGGCTACACATTGAGTAAATTTTTCGGTATTAAATTCATCGCAGAGTTGAAGAATAAGAACCGTACCCTTATCATTTTAAAATTCATTGGCATTTCCTGGCTGTCTTTATTGTTCTTCGCTTTTGTGCCGGCGCCTTACAATATCATTTTTCTGCTGATCAATGGATTTCCGCTCGGGGTTATTTACGGTCTTGTCTTTAGCTATTTGGAAGGAAGAAGGACAACCGAGTTTCTCGGGGCCGCCCTTTCTTCAAGTTTCATTTTTGCTTCCGGCTTTACACAAAGTGCCGGAAAATTTATTTTATTAAAATGGGGCATTGATCAATGGTGGATGCCATGGGTAACCGGCCTGGTATTTTTTGTGCCACTTTTATTCTTTACCTGGCTGCTTGAAAAAACACCAAAACCTACGGAGGATGATATACTCGTGCGTACCGAAAGAAGGCCCATGAATAAAAAGGAGCGACTTGATTTCATAAAAACTTTTTTCCCCGGCTTGTTTATGCTGATCATTGTTTATGTCATGCTCACCATCATCCGTGATTACCGGAGCAATTTCGCGGCTAATATCTGGAAGGAAACAGGTCACGGTAATGACATTTCTCTTTTCACAAAAACTGAGATCCCTTCCTCCTTATTGGTGTTGGTGCTAATGAGTCTATTGGTTTATGTGAAGAAAAATATCCGCGCCCTGCTGATCAATCATCTTTTAATTGTATTCGGGTTCGTCTTATCGTTAAGCGGAACGTTGTTATTTGCCTACAACCAGCTCTCGGCGTTTTGGTGGATGACCATCACCGGTGTCGGGCTATATATGGGGTACGTTCCGTTCAACTGTATGTTGTTTGAAAGAATGATCGCGAGTTTCAAGTATGTAAGCAATGCCTGCTTTATTATTTATGTTGCGGATTCTTTCGGCTATCTCGGGAGTGATGTCGTGCTGCTGGTAAAAAATTTCAGTAATAGCAATATCTCATACAGTGATTTTTTTGTAAAAATGATCGTGGCAATTTCAGCATTGGGAACGGGACTAACCATTCTTTCATCTATTTATTTCAAAAGAAAATACCAACGATATTTTACTCCGTCTTCAAATTTAAGTTATGCATAGAACCGCTATAGTTGTAGGTGCAGGTATTGTGGGACTTGCCACAGCGCGAGCGCTTGCCGTAAGAAAATATGATGTAAAGGTGATTGAAAGAACGGACAGGGCCGTGGGCGCATCCATCCGGAATTTCGGAATGATCTGGCCCATTGGTCAACCGGATGGCGAGCTATACGAAAGAGCGTTACTGTCGTCAAACATTTGGAAAGCGATCTGCAGTGAAGCAAAGATCTGGCATGATGAAGTGGGCTCACTGCATTTGGCATATAATAAATATGAGTGGGATGTACTTTGTGAATTGGCCGAGGTCTACCGGCATCGTCAATATCAATTACTTCTTCCTGAGGTCACAGAGCAATATTCATCAACGATCGTCAAGGACAACTTATCCGGCGCATTGTACAGTCCGCAGGAAATGATCGTTGATCCAAGAGAAGCGATAAGCTCGATCCCTTCTTACCTGCAGGAAAAATATGGAGTGGAATTTTTATGGGGAAAGGTAGTGACCGAAATTAGTTATCCTTCCGTTTTCGCCGCAGATGAAGAATTCCAGGCCGATGAGATCTATGTTTGTTCCGGTGCAGATTTTGAAACTCTTTATCCTTCTTTTTATTCCGAGATAGAAGTGACCAAATGCAAACTGCAAATGATGCGGATGGCGGCCCAGCCAGGCAATAAACGCATCGGCCCGGCGCTGTGTGGCGGTTTATCACTAGTGCATTATAAATCGTTTGCCGCGGCCGATCTCTCCTCCTTAAGGGAATTTTTCGAAAGCGAGTATTCTGATTATTTGAAATGGGGGATCCATGTCATGGTTGCACAAAACGAAACAGGGGAACTAACTGTGGGTGATTCTCATGAATACGGATCAACACATGATCCATTCGATAAACATTTCATCAACCAGATGATCCTTGACTACCTTAAACGCTTTGCACGTTTCAAGAACGAGACGATCATTGAAACCTGGAATGGCATCTATCCAAAACTTACCAATGGTGAATGCGAATTAATTCTTAAACCGGAAGAGGGTGTGACCATTATCAACTGTGTTGGCGGGGCGGGAATGACGCTAAGCTTTGGCTTGTGTGAAGAGATCATCGGTAAAGCTTCAACACCACTCACTCTTGGAAAGAGCAATAAGGTCGGCTCATAGATACTTATTCATTTTTCACAATAATCTGCTAACGATTTTGTGTGAGGCATTTTCTTTTTCATAACATAGGGTGATTCTTTTTGAAAAGGGAAAAATTGATTGATAAGTTGTATTTACGTAATAACAATACAAAAAGTATATTTCTAAGTAGTTGGGTAGTACCACTGAGTATTTTTAATCTATGGCACTTAATACATAAATTTACGTGTTAGCGGCTATCCAATGCGACTACTCTATTTATTCATCGCAACAATTTTCATTGGCCTTTCTTCAAGGGCGCAAGACGACTCGACAGATCAAGTGGACCCTTATGACTATGACACAACGTTAAAGGGAGGTTACACAATTTCATTTAAAGTAGACGACAGTCTGCAATATTTGTATCTTAAGAAGGGCGACAAGACAATTACTGAACTAGCCTCGACGTCGAGAGGAATGCTTTACAAAAACTTGGGGTACGTTGGCGCTGATTTCCAAAACTATTTTGTTTTAGTCCACTCTTTCGGATCTGGTAATCCGCATTACATTGAGTTATTCAAAAAGTCGTCAGGGAAGAACATTTTAGAAGATGACGCAGCATGGATTGATGCTAATGAAGAAAAAGGGTTTTTATTGTACAGTAATAACTACGTTCCTGCCAAAGGAGATAAAATGATTTTATATAATGTCCAGAATGGCAAGAAACAATTTTTCAATTTTCCAAGTGACATGTTTGACGAACCGGATGTTTTGAACCGTATTCAGATTACTAAGTTGACTGACAAACAGCTTGTGATTACGTATGACACAGAAAAAGGCTCTAAAACGAAAATGTACAGTCGCTAACACTCGGTTTACTGCCAGTCTGCATCGTGCTGGCCTCGCCGTTAAATAAATTATATTAGTAGTGCGGCTTGGCCCGAAAAGTTTTTAAATTCAACGGCCGGCAACAAGCTGTCAACGTTATAAGCACGTGCAAAAACCATCATGAAACTATGGAGCATATTAGTGCGCCAAAGATTCGAACAGGGTTCTTCGTCATTGCCGATATAAGCGGCTACACTTCCTTTTTAACTGATACTGAGCTGGAACACGCACAAGAAATTATTGAAGAGATTATAAGGCTATTGCTCGATCACATTCAGCCGCCGTTAAAAATTGTGCAGTTGGAAGGAGATGCTGTATTCTATTATGTACCTGAAGAGTTGCTTCCTGAACCAGAGCGATTGCTCGAACATATTGAGGCCTGCTATTGCGACTTTGTGAGCCATATTCATTATGCACGGCGCTTAACGCATTGCACATGTCGGGCCTGTAGCACGATGCATACACTCGATCTCAAATTCTTTGTACACTATGCAGAGTATTTGATTCAAAAGTTGCCCGGGACACCTGAAGGCGTTGCCGGGCGTGATATAATATTACTCCATCGTTTATTAAAAAACAGCGTTACCGAAAAAACGGGATTGCGTGGCTATGCATTAATGACGAATGCGTACCTGGATCGAATTGGCATGCCCTTCTCCATCGCAGCACATACTGAAACCTATGAACATATTGGTGAAGTGCAGTGTGGGATTTATGATCTCCAGGCTTATGAGCACAAAATGCGTGACGTAAAACGTGTTTACCTGGAGCCTGCGGACGCTGATTACATTTATGAACGTATTCTAGCTGCCTCCCCAGAATTACTTTGGAGTTTTATCATCGATCCCGAAAGGCGAAAGCTATATCAAACGATTAAAGAATTAAAGCCTGTCCGAAACAGTTCCGGTCGCATGGGTATAGGTGCAGAATTTCATTGCGATCACGGTGCCTTTACACGTGTAACGCAAATGCTGGATTGGCGTCCATTTCATTATATGACAAATACCACTGTTCAATCCTTTCATAAGCTGCCCTTGAAATCTCCGAAATCTATGGTCACCTTTGAATTCATACCTATTGACAACGGGCATACTAAAATATCTTTTAGAGTGCGCTCGCTGCGTCGTGACTGGTTTACCGTCCAATTCCTACGAAGGATCGGCAAGCGTCTTTTCGATAAAGAGAACGATGAAGATTATAACAGACTTGATATGGTGCTCGCAAAAATGCAGAGTGATGATAAACTGACCGACGCCCTGGAATCATAAATACTAAAATGCGGCTGCATAGAACACTCGGCTTGCTGCCAGCCTATCCCGCATGTGCGGGACTGGCTCGGCCACTAATAAAAGAAAATTTGTTGTGACCCCGAAGTTTCGGGGTGCGCCGGAATGTTTTATAAATTAGTCGACCGGCAGCAAGCCGTAAACGATAGGCGCAAACAGACGTTTCCGTCAAAATGAAACTATTTTTTGTCATATTAACCTTGATTCTTGCGAAAGTATCCTTCTGTCAAGTTTCTGACAATTATAAAGACATCCCCGGCCTTAGAACTGTTTACGTTTTAAATACACTACAATTAGCCGGAACATTTAAATGCGATGCGGGATTTGAAGGAGCAATAATGAAATTGGATTCATCTGGCAAATTCGATAATTACTTGTACAGTTGCGACGGCAAAGAACCTGTTGATAGTGGAAATTGGCAATCAAAAGGTAATCAGATTTCATTGTCTGGAATAGAACCCGTCAAGTATTTTGATATCTTACAATTTAAAGAGTACTACATCTTAGTGCCACACGAAAACAAAGAACAATTCATCAAAGAAATAAAGTCAACCATAAAAAAGGTTAACCCCTCAACATTAAGGGAATATGATTTTGCCGGATACGTTTTAGATAAATTGAGTGTAATAGTTTATATAAAGAAAGCCAGCGCCCGAACTGGACAATAAAGCTGAGCACTACTCTAATACTTAACGCCACATGTCAGATACCTTGGTAAATAATTTCATTAGGCAGATCAATGAACTTGAAAATGGTTCTCTGTGGTTTGATCAAAGTCTAAGGAGCAAACTTGACGATCTGACGGACTCGATTGTCTTTGAAAAGCCGTTACCAAACCTGCACAGCGTTGCCGAGCATGTTTCGCATATGCTTGAATGGAGAAAAGAATGCATCCTGAGGTTCAATGGTGAAAAGAAAGAATTGATGCATAGCCCCGGGGATTGGAAGGATAATTCGCAGCTCAAAACGATCGGCTGGCCACAATTGAAAAAAGCTTTATTTGACAGCTCCAAAGCAATGATCCAGTTAATTGAAGGGAAAGATGATTCTTACCTGGATACTGTATTCCTGGACACTGAGTACACTTTCAAATACCTTATCGAAGGAATTCTTCAGCATGACATATATCATCTCGGACAAATTGGGATAGTCCTTAAGTTAATTCACTCAAAATCTAAAATAGAAAATTGAAGTGCAGTACCGGCTTCAAACATATGCAAGGCAAAAATTTCCTGAACATCTTTTGAGTGGTTTACCTTGCAGTAATTTTTAAACACAATGTCATCTTCAAAGAAAACAAGGATCGTAGTGATCGGGGTTGGCGCTGTTGGTTCAACAACTGCATACACTTTATTGTTGCGAGGCCGTATGGATGAGCTGGTGCTGATCGATTCTAACAAGGCAAAGGCGACGGGTGATGCGCTCGACATGAATCATGGTCTTCCACTTTTAGGGAAGGCAAAAGTGTGGGCCGGTGATTATGAGGATTGCCGCGAAGCTGACATCATTATCATTACTGCAGGAGTATCGCAGAAGCCGGGTGAATCGAGGATCGACTTGTTAAAACGCAATGTGACCATTTTTGAGAGTATTACTGACGAAGTGTTGAAGCATAATAAAGAAGGCATATTGCTTATCGCCAGTAACCCCGTTGATGTAATGAGTTATTTTACATGGAAGAAATCAGGATGGCCTGCGCAAAGAGTAATTGGCTCGGGCACTTTACTAGACAGTTCTCGCCTTCGTTATCTCATCGGCAATAAATTGAATATTGACCCGAGAAGTGTACATGCACATATTATCGGCGAGCATGGAGATTCTGAACTGGCCGTATGGAGCCTGGCCAACATTGCTGGCTCGGAAATTTTGATCAGTGACGAAGAGAAGCAGAAAATATTTATTGACACGAGAGACGCTGCTTATAAAATTATTGAAACAAAAGGCGCCACGTATTATGCCATTGCACTTGCATTAGATCGCATATGCACAGCTATTTTGAAAAATGAGGCATCAGTATTAAACGTTTCCACCTTGCTTACAAATTATCAGGGTATAACTGACGTTTATCTCGGCGTGCCTTGTATCGTTGACCGTAGCGGTGTGAGGGAAATACTCACACTCCAACTCACCGACGACGAAAAATTATTGCTAAACAAATCTTCGGATAAATTAAAAGGGTTAATACAATCTATCGCGGATGACACGATTTTTGAACGAGGATGACACAGATTTGATCGCGGATGACCCATCGCGAATAGAATTCGTGTCCTTCGAAAATATAATCCGCGATTCGTATAATTCGTGTAATCCGGATAAAAATTCGCGTAATTCGTGTTAAGAAAAAAAGAACCCAGTGTAAAAACACCAGGTGTTAGCTAAACCACATGAGAAATATTTATTTAGTTGGCAACTCTTGCTCTTTCTTCTTCAGCTCCTGATTTTAATTTCACCGATTGCAATTTGTTGTCACCAAAACTTCTTGTATAAGTCAGCCGCGCATACCTTGTATGAAAGTCGTAGTCAAAAAATGATTTCAGATTATTATCCGGCAGATTCGTTTTGAGCTTCCAGTTATTTGTATTGAAAATATCGTCTATTGAAAGCCTGAATACTCCCTTGCCTAATTTCTTTTGAATTCCCGCATTCAACGAACCGACCGCGAGGAATTCAGATATGCCCCAAAGAGTTTTTGATTGATACATGCCAGAGATCTCGATCGCAAAATCTTTAGGAAGTTTCAATGAATTTATCACATTGATGTTGGCTCCATAGTTATGTATCCTTGTATTGTTCTGTAGGTGCTGCGTCTGTGCGACTAAATATTGCGCAGTAACATTAGTTTGTACTTCCCACCAGGGTGCCACGTTAAATGAAAGCGAATTCACCAGTCCAAGACTGTTTAAATATTTTAGATTTTGGGACCTGTAAATAAGATTTGAAGCGCTGTCGGACTCTGGTTGGAAAAAAGCGATCTCATTTTTTGAGTGACTGAGTTGTAATGAGATGATCCATCGCTTTACATGATATCCTGTTTTAATGGCATCTGAAATAGCTGGCAGTAAGGTCGTGTTTCCAGCCGAAAAAGTAGTTGGACCCCAGAAGAACACAAACGGAGCGATATCATTATAAGTCGGTCTTGTTATCCTTCTCGAGTAAGAGAATTCCAGGTCCTTCTTATTGTCCAGGTCTTTTTTGACAGAGAGATTTGGAAACAGGTTTCCATACTTCCTGTTCACGAGGTTCTTTTGTGCCGGTGTTCCAATAGAGGTATGCGTGTATTCATACCGGAGACCACTGTTGATCTGCCATTCTCTTCCGGGGTTCCATTTTGTTGAAACGTAAGCTGCCCCAACTTGTTCGCTAAGGTTTGAGTACGAAGTAAAACCGGGATCAGTTACCCATACGTTGTTTTCCAGGGTCTGGGTCAATACATTATTATTAAGACTCGAGGTCACTCCTTTAACACCGGCTTCGATAAGGAAAAGAGGAGAATAAACGTGTTTATAATCCGCATTGACAATAACAAATCGAATAGGAGTTGTTTTCTCTAGGTCAATTTTTGAATCTTCATTGACATTGCCCTGTTCGAAAAATAAGTTGTTGCTATACTGTGATGGATTGTCGTTATGATAATACAGGTAATCCACACTGAAATTGAGATCCGTTTGCTGATCCAATTTGGTTTGTAACCCGATACCGGCGGTTGCGCTTTGCCAGATATTTGATTCATGAATGTTCATGTTAGTAATGACCGTGGAATCTATTGCGGCCCGGTTAATATCATTGGCCAAAGCATTCATGTCCCAATTTCTTCGATAGCCGGTGAATGAAAGGTTTATTAAACTATTCTTTGTGATCTTCCACTCAATCCCTCCGTTTAAATTTTGTTGAGTTGTGATATTTTCACGGTGGCTGTGATCATTCACTGTTTGCTCAAATCCATTTTGAAGAGATTCCTTTGTCATTTTGAAGAGATGCAGATTATGATTTCTCAGGATGGAGTAATCGATGAAGAAAGCAAATTTGTTGCCTCTGTGATTAAGATTAAAATTTCCACCCGTTTGTTCAGCCCATCGGTATCCCAATGTAACTCCGAAGGAACCACTTGTGCCAAATTCTGCAGTGCCTTTCATGACGATGTGAATGATGCCTGCATTTCCTTCAGCATCATATTTTGCAGGTGGCGCTGTGATCAGTTCAATTTTTTCAACATTAGATGCGCTCATACCATCCAGCATTTGAATGACGACATCCAGTGGCAGTTCGATTATTTTTCCATTGATCATGATCTTCACACCGGATTTTCCATTCATCGTAATTGTATTGTTTTGCCGGTTTAGGACAATACCCGGAGATTTTTGAAGAACATCAAGAACTGTGTTACCCGATGAAGTGATGCTGCTTTGAACATTTACTACCAGCCGGTCTATCTTTTGTTCAAACAATGGTTTTTTTGCCTTTACGGTTACGACATTCAGTTCAGTGGCCACTTCCTTTAGAATTATATCCGGAAGTATGATGTCCTTATCTTCAACAGCAATGTTCCCGGAAAAGAATTTGGAATAGCCAACTACCGAAGAAGAAATCATGTATGAACCTGGCGCAATATTTTCAAAAATGAATTCACCGTAACCATCCGCAGGAACGGTTTTTATTGTCGATGAATCAGGGTTAAGAAGTGCGACGGTGGCAAAGGCTAAATTTTGCCGCTGGTCTTTTATTCTTCCTTTGATCGATACCTGGCCAAACGAGCAGATCGTCAAGCACAAAAGAAGAGAGATCAAGAACTGAATTTTCACAATGATGAGGTTTAGACTTTGGTTGATTATGGTTTAGATTTTTAGTAACATTTATATATAGCTCAGCCACCACTGATTGTCACGATGATCTTTTTTATAGCGATCGAACCATTTACAGATCGGGTACAATATGAAAATGAGTCCGATCCAAACGAGGTAAACTGTCAATAAATTGAAGCCATATCCTTTCAGGTCCGGTGAGCGCTGGATCATGGTTGTTAATATCATATCGGACCATTTGTAACCGCTCATCACTGCAGCGATCAGTGCAAACAAGTGTATCAAAAAGATATGAAGCAGGTAATAGAACATGGGAACTCTTCCCAGTACTGTTATCTTTTTTGCAAGACCGTTTAACGGTTTTTCCGCAACAGCAAGAAAGATCAATGCAGGCCCCAGTGTCATCAGTACATACAGTAGGGATGGAGGATATTTTGTAACATTTAAAAAAGACAGAACGGTGAACGAAGGGTTGTTTTGAACGGACCAATGAGAAGCGTCACCATAAATATTTACGTAACGCACAATGATAAAAAGAGCAGTCGTGATCAATCCGGCAGAAAGAAGTGTTGCTCTTCGTTTATCGGGATCATAACCGGAAGCAAACAGGCTGCCACTGCAATATCCAACAGCCATAATCCCGATCCATGGTAGGGCAGGGTAGTGTACATGAAAAGTAAAATATCCGAATTTGAAATAACCCGGGTCATGTAGCAATGCCCAGAGAAAAGACTGTATATTATTTCCCGTTACATGTACATTGTCCAGCAGGTTGTGGCATGCTATCAGTAAAATACCGACAGCAAGCAACACGCTTCGTTTCATGAAGATCATCGCTGAGAGGAAGATCATTGCGACACCAATGACCCAGATCACCTGTAGGTTAAAGAACTGGTAAGACGGATTAAATGTTCGGAAAAAGGATAGTATGAAAAGCTCGACAAATACTAACCATAATCCTCGTGTAAAAAGAAATAGGGCCAACTCTTTTTTTGTTTTGCGTGCACCATATAAGTATGCTGATGTACCGGCAAGAAATACAAAAACAGGCGCACAGAAATGAGTTATCCACCTGGTAAAGAAAAGAATGATGTTCGTATGGTTAAGGTCTTCCGGGTTGTACAAAAAAGCGCCAGTGTGAAAATAATCGCGAACATGATCGATCGCCATTATTATCATGACGATGCCTCGTAAGAGGTCAATGGATTCAATTCGCCTTGTTTTAATTTTTTTTATGGATGTATAAGAAAACAGGCCTTCAAATGAAACTTCGGGTCTCAGTTGGTAATGATTTTCGGAGTAATTGTTTTTTATAAAACGATAGATCATATTCCTGCTTTTTATTGATGATCATTCATGGTTAGTAAAACAAGTTTCCGCGAACTTTTTTGGTCTTTGTCCAGGCGTTCGGAATTTTTGCTGATTGTTACTTCAAGTTTTAATGTTATGTTCAATTTATTATCATCTTCTAACGGCCCCATGCTGTTCACATTTGCTGTTGCTTCTCCCCGCGCTGCACTAATGATGTCCCTGATCAGTTTGTTAAAATCGATCTCACTCATTTTTTAATAATTTTTAAATGAATGCTACGAATGGTTTTTTCATACCATCAATAGAGCCCGTCCTTATTCAAAACTTATCTTGCGAATGCGATGATTGCTGAGATCCGCTACATAAATATTTCCTTGCTTATCTATTGCCAATCCGATCGGAGAAAAAAACTTTGCTGAGATCGCATCGCCATCCTGGTATCCGGGAGTGCTTCCTGCAAGGGTGGATACAATTCCCTGCGGTGTTATTGTACGAATTCGGTTGCCATCTGTCAGGTAAATGTTTCCATCCTCGTCGATGACCATATCGCTAATAATGGAAAATAATGCTTCGCGTTGTCGACCGTCTCGGTATCCGGCGAAATCGCCACCCGCAAACGTTGAAACGATTCCCGACGGCGTTATCTTCCGAACGCGATTCAGATCTGCTACAAAAAGATTTCCCTGGTTATCGATGACAATACCAGTTGGATAGAGGAATTGAGCAATGTTTGAACTACCGTCAACATACCCGGCATTACCATTGCCAGCGATCGTAGTCACCTGGCCTGTTGTGCTGATTTTGCGAATGCGGTGGTTATCTGCATCTGCTACAAAAAGATTTCCCTGGTTATCACTTGTAATGCCGGAAGCCTCTTCACCAAATTGAGCAACCTCTGCTCGTCCATCGGCAAATCCTTCAACACCGGTACCAGCAAAACGAGTTACAAGACCTTCCGGAGATATTTTGCGAACGCGGGGATCGGTCACATCAAGTGTGTACAAATTGCCATCGTGATCAACGGCAAGTCCATCAGGAAGTTTGAATGCTGCGTTGATGCCAACTCCGTTTGTCGTATCGCTTATACCCGAACCTGCAAAACTGGTTGCTTGTCCGCCGGCTATTTTACGGATGCGATGGCTGAGAACATCAGCCACGTAAATAATTCCGTCATCGGTGACAGCTACATCTAATGGGTCTTTAAAGCTTGCAGTAAGTGCAGGGCCATCTTCAAGAAATGGTCTTCCATCACCGGCGATCGTAGTCACCGTCCATTTTTTTTCAGATGTGGGATCAACTGGCGAATATGCCTGGCTGTTCTTTTTACAAGCGATGCCAGTAATTACAATTAGTAAGAGTGATATGATGAGTTTTTGGTTCATTAGTTTTTTAAAAAATTCCTTTTCATTTATTTAACGAACAGGTCTGATTTAGTTGAGCTTTGATCGTCTTGAAAAGCCAGGTTATTTCTGTCTTTTATTTTATCGGTCCCGACCGGACGATATCCCATTTCTTTAAACACATCCTTTATGCCTTCCGATATCGCGGTTGAAAAGAGGAATGAGTAATTGTTTTTTCTTTTAAAAAAGTGCGTTACAAATAATACTACCGTCATGATCATACATCACATTTTATCGTTTCTCCATGACTTGTCATCCTGATCTTGTCTAAGGAGGTGTTTATTTATATTATTCTATTCTTTGGATTTGCTGAGAGATCTTCGGAAAAAGTCATCCCGCTCTTACGCGGGATGACTTGCATCCCTTTTTTAGAGGTCAATCTATCAGTGGGATCACCTGATCTTTTGTTTTTGATATACGGTTATGTCGCCGAACTCGGTTGCCGAAGCAATCACCACGTAGTTAGGAGCAATTATCCTAACATAGTAGCGGGTTGGGGATTCCATTGTTTTGAATTCATACGCCGCCTGGATAACTCCTGCGCCGAATCTCTTGTTAAGGGATTCGCTTACTACTTTTGGCAATTGATCCTTGTCTATTGATTTTCCAAAGCCGAAGGTTTCTCCGTCGTTGTAGTAGAAGACATCCCTTTCCCCGTCTTGCTCAGTGAATGTTGCGATGGAAATATCATCTATAACTTTCCATGAAACATTTATTATCGGGCCATACTGTTTTTTGAATTTGGCCTCGATCAACGGGCTGACCTTTTCTCCTTTCGGAGCTTTTGCAAAAACTGCGGGTCCAGGATCCGGTCCTCCCGCCGGAGTCCTCGCAGTAAGACTGAGCGTCGCAAACGCCAGTAATAAAAAGATTACGTTCTTTTTCATCTGATAAAATTTAAGGTTAATGATAATTGATTGTGTATAAAACAGAGTTCTGTCGCTTGCTGGTTTATTCAAACAAGCGCTTTGATTTTTCTTTTTGATAAACTCTCGTCTCACCAAATTCAGTTGCTGAAACGATCATTGTATGCTTCGGAGTGACCAGCCTTACAAAATATTTTGTCGCGGAACTCCTTTCTTTGAATTCGTAGGCCGTTTGAATAACGCCGGAAGTGAATCTCGTGTTGATTGACTTCACTACATTTTCCGGAAGGAGATCTCTTCTGATGGTTTTTCCAATCCCTAAAACTTCTCCATCGTCGAAGTAGTACACTTCCTTTTGTTCGCCATCTTCATTGAATGTTGCAATGGTGATGTGCACATCTGATAGATCATCAACGACGCTCCAGGAAACATCAGCGGAGTTGCCATACTGTTTTTTGAATTTAGCTTCGATCAAAGGACTGACCTTTTCTCCTTTTACAGTTTTCGCATAAACTCCGAAAACCGGGTTCGGTGTTCCACTCACGGCTGTCTTAGCAAAAAGACTAAGTGAAAAAAATGCCGATAACAGAAAGATTACATTCTTTTTCATTTGATAAAATTTAAGGTTTAATGGTTTCAAAATTTTTTACTATTAATTTTTATTTGAGGGAGCAATTTAGAACGAATCTTATCCTGTAAATTCCTATCTTTTTCTAACGGTTGTCCTTTTTTTCCCATCGTTCATCTATACATTTCATTAACATTTCTGCAACAGCATAAAGTCTGTTAGCCTGCCGTTGCCGGATCAATTATTTGTCTTATTTCCTCAATTGTATTGATCGGTAAATTCCCTGATCTGGCATGATGACGAATGTCATCTTTGCTTTCAGCGATATGGATGCAATAGATCTTGTCATCTGTAACAAATGATTGCACCCAGGAATAAGGTTTACCTAAAGAGGATATCACTTCAACAGTCGTTCGTGAGATATCCTTTAACTCTCCCGCAGTCATATTTCCTGCGCCGGGAAGTTTTCGTTCAACAATAAATTTTTTCATTGCTTGATGTATTTAGTGCAATACAAAGTTGTTATTGTAATAACAAGGATATTTAGGGGTCGTTCCCTAATTTGTAAGAGACCTTTCCCTATTTTACAATGCCCAGGCGAGCTGCCTCAGTTACCGCTTTCGAACGTGAATTAACATCCAGTTTGAACAGGATCGAGGAGATATGATGATCAACTGTTTTTGGAGATATAAAAAGTGCTTTAGCGATTTCTTTGTTTTGAATACCTTTTTTCAGGAGTTGAAGAACATCGAGCTCTCTGTTTGTGAGTTGTGCGGGGTTTGCTTTTGTACTTCCTCTTAGCCCTCTTGGAATTTTTTTGATACCTGAAGAACGCATTTTCATTTTGAGTTTTTCATAGATAGCATCAGCTCCTAGTTGTTGAATGATCAAAAGAGCTTTTCTCTTGTCATCTTCGGTTCCATCAAATAAAGACAACGCTTGTTCGTAAGGACATCCCAGTTCTTCCCATGAGTCGGCTTCTTCGTGTACGCTGTTCCCATTATTTAAAACGCTTGCGCATTTTTCTTTTAGCTGCGGATAATGATCCTTCATCTTGTTCAACCAAAAAAAGAACCTGCATGTTTTTGAATTTTTTTCCAGGTGTAAAAACATGTTTGTTGTTTCATGAAGCACTTCCGGTTCTATACATTTTTTTCCTGACGCCCATTCATATTCAAGCAGGGCTATCATGGCAGGAATGATCCTTTGCAATTCTGTAGTTACAAAAGCTAGTTTTTTTGCTTCAAGTAAAAGAGGAAGTGGGTCCGGTTCGCCTCTTCTTATTTTTATCGTCGCGACAACAGTCATCGCTCCGATCTTGATAACGGGAGGCAGGTTTTCCTTTTTTAAAAGATTGCCGGCAATCCTGAATGCTTCATTCCAGTTACCGGTTTCAAGGTTTAATCTTGCCTTCCAACCCAGCATATATAATTTCAAAGAATCAATATCCCTTTCCTCGCAGTAGTTGATCCCTTCCTCGAGAGTTTGTTTTGCAAACGGATAATCTTTTATTGTCACCAGGTTACTTCCCATCGCCGTGTAGGCACGGGCCGCGTGTTCGTGATATGAATTTTTTAATGAAATGTCAAGGCCTTCTCTCAGCAATCCGATTCCCTTTTGTGTAGATGCCGGGGTGAGCATCAGCGCGGAACCCATGTTGATCATAGCGTGAGCGAGTGTTTCATCATCATTGACATCACGTGCGATCGTAATTGCTTTTTCTCCCCAGAATATACATTCACCGGTTTGATCGGCCAACATCTTCAATTGCGACATATTGCTATAAGCCATGGCCTTTGCTTTTGAAGACGGTTGCCGGTTTAAAACTTCGATCGCCTTGCCCGCAAAACTTTCTGATTTCTGGCGATTCCCGTCAAACCACCAAAGTCTTGAAAAAAGTCGCAAACTATTTCCCAGTCGTTCAATTTCATTTTTCTCTTCCCATACTTTCAAAGCTTTTCCTTGGTAAATGATCGCATCCTGCAGTTGATTAGTAAGATAACATTCATAAGCATAGTCTTCATACAATCTCACAAGCTGATCAATATCATTTTCTTCGAAATATTCGATGGCGGTGTAGAATAGTTTTGATGCCTCAATATGGGCGCCCACTGATGCAGCCTGCTTCGCTGCTAAAGGAGCATATTTTACAACCAACTTGTTTTCATTGGCATTTTTTGCATAGTGCACAATTTTTTCGATCTCTCCCTTTTCTTCAAATGATCTTAGGAAAAAATCGAGCATAGTTTTATTCAATGCAATTCGCTTGAATGGCGAAAGAGATGCTTCGATGGTCCTTCTGTACAATTCATGTTTGAAAAAGATCTTGTTGTTTTTTATCACCAATACCTTGTTGGCAAGACAACTTTCGATGGCCTGGTGATAGGAAGGATCGATCTTGTAAAGGCGGGTGAGTTCCAACCCTTCGGGGATCACTGACAGGAATTGTAATACTTTTTTTGTTTCATCTTCAAGCCGGTTATAAAAGCAAAGTATTGAATCCTTCACACTATCGGGTACTCCGAGGCTGTAGCTTGCCAGGATCTCACTTACATAAAAAGGATTTCCACCTGAAATGCTGTAGACGTCTTCCCCATCATATCCTTTTTCATCAGCCAGTTTCTGAACTGCCTGCTTCGACAAGGGTGTCAATACAAGACGTGTAAACGTATCCGGAGAAAGATCGCTAAACACGTTCCGCAATGAATATTGCTGATTGATCTCGTCATCGCGAAGGGTGAGAATGAATAAACATTTTAATCGAGTGATCCGCCTGGCCAAAAATTTTACAAAATCAAGTGTGGCTTCGTCGGCCCAATGAATATCTTCGAATACGATGATGACCGGCTTCTGTTTTTGAGTCAATTCCTGAACGAATCTTGAAAATAACTCGGCTCTTGATGAAACAGAATTGATTTCTTTTATCCAATTCTTATTGATCTGCAAGGCGAGATCGTACAAAGGTCCAAGAGGTCGTGGAGTAAAAAGAGAATCGCACGCGCCGATATATTGGACGCTTTCGTCCTCTGTCTTTTTAAGGAAAGCTTTTACGAGTGAAGTCTTTCCGATTCCTGCTTCACCCATAATAAAGAAACAATAACCTTCCCCTGAAGCAGCTTCGCTGAATCCGCTATCGAGTGCAGAAAGAAAATTGTCCCTTTCAATAAGTTCCATATTATCAAAAATAGGACGCATGGTCTTCTCAAATGGCCGAAAATCCATAAACGGTGAGCGATAGAAAAAGGTTGTTTTTGAATGGAAAACATTTTTGATTTACCTGGAAGTGTTATTGTATTTCGATTGACACGAGGTAAGTTGAAGAAATGTAATGGCGAGGTTATGCGTCAATTTGCGGCTAATTCTGTTTCTATTTTGTTCAACTTCATTCTTTCGTTCAGGGCAAAAAGATATTCCAATGCTTCGGAAATAGATTGACTGTAATCAATACAAACTGGATTTTTTTCTTCTATCCAGCTGTAAAATATGGAAGGAAAATTTTCGTCAATAGTTTTAAGACACCTGATCCCGAGCCTTTCGAGGGCTGCTGCATTGCAAACTTGTTCATATTGTCCGCGGATCGGAATAGAGATGATCTTTTTCCCGAGATGAATTGCTTCGGCAGGAGTTTCAAACCCGCCACCGGTAATGATGCCTGTGCAATGCACCAGGCTCTGATTGAATAAAATTCTGTCGACCGGCAGAAACCGAATATTGCCTGAGGTTTTTTCCTGTGACGTTTCCTTTGAAAATATTTGAAAATTAAAATCTTTAAAAGGATGAAATATTTCTTCTAATTGTGGTTCACAATAGGAAGGAAGATAAACGGTGGTGTAATTTTTATCAGACGGTTCAGCCTCGAGAATATCTTTTTTAATAACGGGATGGAAAATGAATTCATCATATTTTTCAAAATGCAAGCCTATATGATGAGTTGCTCTTGCGTAGTTTTTTAATACCCACTCGCCTACCTTGCTTTTATTTTCCGGTCTCGGTGTTTTGTCTGATTGAAAACTTCCCTGGTGACCAAATTGAACTGAAGGAATTTTTTTCTTGATGCAAGCTGCGGCAGTAATGTATTCAAAATCGTTGATCACGAGGTCATATTTTTCTACCGGCAATTCCTGTATTTCCTTTTTTAATTTAAAGGGCTGATAACCCTTCATCATTTTCCAATAATCCAGACCGCCTGTGCAATTATAAAAAAGACTCAAGCCATTACTCCGGTATTTTATCGGCGCATCTAATAACAGGGAGCTGTTCGCTCCGCTTAAGAAAATATCAACGGTTCCGTAAGGTTGAAGATGAGGTAGCAACTCCATTGCCCTGCTGATATGTCCATTGCCCGTGGCCTGTACTGCGTAAAAAATTTTCATATTTGTTTCTGGGTTACTGGTTTTTGGTTGCCGGTAATTTGTCAATGTTTGTACAACTTATAACTTACGACTCTGAACTCACAACTTACTCACGCTCCCAACGAATGCAAATAAATAGCGATCTGGTCGGTCATGACATCAGTAGTTTGCCTTTTCATTTCCTTAACATTGATCGTTTTCAATTTTGATTCTTCGTATTTATAAATATGCCAGTCGTTGTTATAATATTCCAACGAAGTAAGATGTTCAACCCAATCGCCTGCGTTCAGGTAAACAACACTTCCTTCTTTGTTAGTGATGACTCTTTTTTTCGGCTGGTGTATATGACCGCAGATCACGTAATCATATTTTTTTTCGATCGCTAACTCGGCCACCAGTGTTTCGAACTCATCGATCTTAACGATCGACTCGTTCACCTTCTGCATTACCTTTTTTGAAAGAGAGACCTTTTCGCGACCAAAAAATTTCAGGAGCTTATTGATAAAACGGTTGAATCCGAGCAATACAGCGTAGCCATTGCTTCCCATTTTTGCCCAAAATTTTGCGCTTCCTTTTGTGGTGTTGTCAAAAACATCGCCGTGAAAGATCCATGTCATTTTATGATCGATCTCTATCACCAGTTTATCGGTGAGTTGAAATTGCCCTAATTGAAGATCACTGTAACGGCGAAGCATTTCGTCGTGATTGCCTGTAACATAAATTACTCTTGTCCCCGAGGTCATTAGGTTCAGGATCTCTTTGATGACCGCAACATGCGTGGATGGAAAATAATGTTTCGTGAATTGCCAGATATCGATCACGTCTCCGTTCAGAATTAGGATTTGCGGGCTAATGCTTTTCAGATAGGTGACGATCTCCTTTGCACGGCACCCATAAGTACCCAGATGAAGGTCGGAGAGTATGGCAACATCAATGGATCGTTTGTTCATAGGTGGGAAAAGTTTTACAAAATTTATTAACAGATTTAACCGATTTGTTACGCCAGTATTAAGAATTTGTAAGAACAATATGAACAAATTATTATCAATTTATAATGCCCGGTTGGGCATTTGATAAATTTTCACCGGGAAAGACGGCTGAAAATAAATTACTACCGCTCTTCTTCTAACATTAAAATAATGGTGAAATAACACTGCGGTTACATTCGGTTGCTTTCTTTGTTAAACCGCACACAATGAAACATGTTTTTGCCTGCATCATATTGGCAGTATGTTTGCAAGCCCCCGAAAAACCTCTGAACGAAACCACGACTCTTTCTTCCATTCCGCCGGTTAAAAATCTTTTCATTATTACAATTGATGGCTTTCGCTGGCAGGAAATATTTTCCGGCGCTGACTCATCATTGATCAATGATGAACAATATACTCCCGACACTTCTACGATGAAGATGATGTATTGGGCTCCATCGCCGCAGGAGAGAAGGAAAAAGCTAATGCCTTTTTTCTGGAACGTGCTTGTGAACAAGGGGCAGGTATATGGCAACCGCTTTTTCAGGAATAAGGTGAATACGTCAAATTTTTATTCACTTTCCTACCCGGGGTATAATGAAATGTTTACGGGCAATACGGATATCGCCGTCGCATCAAATGATAAAAAGATCAATCCGAATAAAAATGTTTTGGAGTATTTGAACCAGGAAACGAACTATAGGGGAAATGTTGTTGCGTTTACATCATGGAATGTGTTTCCGTATATTCTGAATGAAGAGAGAAGCGGTATAAAAATGAACAGTGGCTACCAGAATTTGGAAGAAGACAACGCCACACAAAGCCTGGTAAATAAAATAGAGAATGAGGCTATTTACAATAAAACGGAAACAAGGCAGGACCAGTTAACATTTATAACTGCTAAAGAGTACATCAGCAAATTTCAACCATCAGTGGTTTACCTCGGCTTTGGAGAAACAGATGAGATGGCACACCTCGGCAGGTATGATCTTTACCTGGAAAAAGCTGTAGCGATCGATAAAATGATTGGCGAGCTTTGGCATTGGGTGCAAACAAATCCTGCGTACAAAGACAACACAACATTTATCATCACTACCGACCACGGGCGTGGAAAATCTTCGTCCAAATGGGCGGATCATGGCTTGTTTATAAACGGATCATCACAAACCTGGTTGGTCCTTATTGGTCCAAATATTACGCCTTTTGGAGAAATGAAAAATGAAGAACAACTTTACCAAAAGCAGATTGCACAAACCATTGCCAATCTCGTTGGAGAAACTTTTAAATCCAATAGATCCATTGCTCCGGCCATTGCGCTGAAATAATTACAGATTTTTTATTAGACCAACGTTTAATTCTCCAAACGACCGAATGACTATATCAGCACTTGTTAGATCCTGGTCGCCAGAGTCGGGATTCTTGAAGCCAATGCATTTCATACCGGCAGCCTTTGCTGCGGCAACCCCATTTTTTGAATCCTCAATAACGATACATTCTTTTGGTTCCGATCTTATGAGTTGGGCCGCTCGCAAGAATATTTCAGGATGTGGTTTGGAATGTACAAGCTCCGAGCCGCTGACTTTTATTTTAAAAAGATCCGCGAGATTAAATTTGTTAAGGACAAGGTCAATCGTTTCCATCCTTGATGACGAAGCAAGAACTAATGTAAAATTGTTTTCATGAAGACTGTTTATTAATTCCCTGACTCCATCGATCGGTCCCAGATCGCTTGCATTCCGCAGGTACTCCAGGTAGAGATCATATTCTTTTCTCATTAATCCTTCGGGTTCATCAAGGATACCATGTTTCTTAATAATGGTATCCCACATATTTTGGGATGAAGTTCCTACGTACGAACATTGCTCTTCAAAGGATACTTCAATATTTAGTTCTTCAAACATTTGTTTGTCGATCTTAAAATAGGCTGATTCACTGTCTATGATCACCCCATCCATATCGAAGATCACTGTTCGTATCATGATTGATTTAAAGCCAGGTTTATTCCAGTATTACTTACGAGCAAGAAAATTACACAACAATCGCTACATTTATTTCTATGAAACCAACAAATGTAATTCGCCTTTTTGCCTTTCTCATTGTGCAAAATTTTGGTGCTCCTGCCAATTGTCAAAATATAGACGACCTGAAATTAAAAGATTTTCATCCTGTTTCAATTTATAAAACGCCCCAGACGAAAATCGAAAGGGCCAAATACCCGGTGATCGATTTTCACTCGCATGATTACCCCAAAACTAAAGAGCAAATTGAAGAGTGGGTGAAGACAATGGATGAAGTCGGAATTGCAAAATCAATCATTCTTTCATACTCAACGGGAACAAGCTTTGATTCGGTTGTTGAAAAATATCAATCCCATAAGGATCGCTTTGAAATTTGGTGCGGTTTCGATTATACAGGTTATGAAAAACCCGGCTGGCAACAACATGCCGTTGAGGAATTAGAAAGGTGTTACAGAAAGGGAGCGAGGGGAGTAGGGGAACTTGGCGACAAAGGCCTTGGCGAATTTTATTCAAAACCTACGCAGGGATGGGGTTTGCATATCGATGACCCGCAAATGAAACCGTTACTTAAAAAATGTGCCGAATTGCACATGCCGGTAAGCATTCATGTTGCTGAAGACGCCTGGATGTATGAAAAGGCCGATTCTGCGAATGATGGATTGATGAACGCAGGGACCTGGAAAGTTGATATGAGTAAGAAGGGAATCCTTGATCATGACCAACTGGTAACTACTCTTGAAAATGCGGTAAAGAATAATCCCAACACTGTTTTTATTGCCTGCCACCTGGCAAACTGTTGCTCTGATCTCAGCAAGCTGGCAAGACTATTCGATACTTATTCCAACCTCTATGCCGATATCGCTGCCCGTTATGGAGAGATCGCTCCCATTCCAAGATATGTGCATGATTTTATGGAAAAATATTCTTCAAGAATAGTATATGGCACTGACATGGGTACTTCAAAAAGAATGTACACGACTACTTTTCATATTCTCGAAACGGCCGACGAACATTTTTATGAGCAATGGCTTTTTAATTATCATTGGCCCTTGTATGGACTTTCCCTAAGCGATGAGACCCTGAAAAAGATTTACAGTGATAATGGAAAGAAGATATCAGAATATCAACAAGGGAAAAAATAAGGCAACCACACAAGTAATAGAATGTGAAGTTGAAAGGTGAAACGTCAAACGTGAAATAGTTTTTCACGTTTCACATTTGACATTTGACAAATGCCTTCTCGCGCTCTTATTCCTGGAGTTTAGGAAGAGCAAAATCATTGAGGACACTTTTTTCCGAAACCATTTTTTCAACCTCTTCACTTTTTCGGGGTGCATATTTTGATAATAACTCGTAGCCATCCTTTGTAATGAGAATATCATCCTCGATCCTGACTGCAATGCCCCACCATTTTTTATCACAGGGACTGTTCGGAGGAATATAAATGCCCGGTTCGACGGTGATGGCCATATTTGCGATTAAGTTTTTGTAATTGCCTTTATCATGCACATCAAGACCGATATAATGAGAGCAACCGTGGGTATAATAAGTCTGCACATCATTTTTGTCTTTAATAATACCTAGTTGTAACAGCCCGTCGGCGAGCACTTCTGTCGCCTTGTTTTCTGTTACATTAAATGAGGTACCCTCTTTACAAAGTTTGAACACTTCTTCCTGTGCATTGTAAACAAGGTCATAAATAGCTTTTTGTTCCGTTGTAAACTTTCCTGTTGAGGGTACGGTTCGTGTTACATCGGCTGAATACGCGTGATATTCCGCAGCAACATCCATCAATACCATATCGCTTCCAAAATTTGTATTGGTATTTTCTTCGTAGTGCAGAATGCAACCATTGTCACCCGCTCCCACAATGGGAGGATAACCTTCTCCTTCCGCGCCATATTTTTTGTGAACGTATTCAAAGATCGCCTGCAGCTCCCGTTCCGACATTGATGGCTGTATCGCTTTCATTACTTCCACATGTGCTATGCTGCTGATGTCAACCGCTTTTCTCAGCAGTTTTAATTCTTCAGGCGTCTTAATTTCTCTCAGTGATCCCATGTACTCGTTGTATAAGGCGGAGTTTATCCTTTTTGCTTTTAATTTTTGTACTGCCTGGTCCAATTCTTTCTGATCTTTTATGTTAATGATATCATGTACGGTCAAACCACCTCCTGCAGAATAATGATCTGACATTTCACCCGCAGCGACCATCTTTTTCAATTTACCGGTAAAATAATGTAAGGCTCCCATATCGCCCCACCGGGCAATATTGCCCAATGAATTTTCCACGTTCTGATCATAATCTTTCGGAAATCCCGCCTTTCGTTTGAACTGCTCAGTGAGGTCTGAGAGATCTGCGGAGTCGGAAGGATCATTTTCCGCGAAAGGCAAATTTTCCAGGAATATCTTATCAAATTTTGAAAAATCGATATTAAAATTTTTAAATTCAGCCCCGTCAAAAACCATATCAAAGCCAAGTTCCGATCTCACTTTAGCCGTTCCCATTCTTCTGCCGGTCCATGATTCCTGCGAGGGGTCTTTTTTCTGAATAAAGAACAGTTCATTGTATTTTTTTTGATCAGCGCTCAATTGCTGATCTTTAAAAATGAACAATACTGAATGCGGTTCATTATAACCGGAGAAATAATACAGATCGGGATTTTGATGATAGGTGTAATTATTATCCTGTGAATAGACGCGTTCGGGATAGGCAAAAATAACGGCTACAGAATTGGAAGGCATTAATTGGCGCAATGCTTCTCTTCTGCCCGCATGAAACTCTTTTGATAAATAATCAGTCGGCAAATTTTTTGCGTCCTGTGAAACTGCAGAGGCAAATAAAGTGACGCTGGTTATAAAACAAATCAACTTTCTCATATAATCAGGTTTCTGGTATTGTAAAAATAGGAAGAGAAATGATCCAGACGTCAAACGTGAAAAGTCAAATGTGAAAGAAATCTTGCGAATAGTTTTTCACTTTTCACATTTGACGTTTCACAGGCGTTGATGGTCAGGGTCATGTTAAAAAACTATTGTTGCCTTAAATGATACGCTTTTGGTTTTGTGAATGCACGCAATCCTGCATGAGAAAGCGTAGCGCCAAATCCCGAATGTTTTCTTCCGCTCCATGGCAATGCAGCACTCACCCTGTCGCAACAATTCCAGTAACCAGTTCCCGCATTTATTTGTTGCAAAATATCTTCAGCTCTTTTTTGATCCGCACTGTAAACGGCAGCCGTTAAGCCATACTCCGTATCCTTCATCATTCGGATCGCTTCATCGTCATCTTTCACTTTCATGATGCCGATCAAAGGACCGAAGGATTCATCTTGCATGATCGACATTTCGTTTTTTACATTTACCACGACGGTGGGTTCAAAATAAAATCCTGTCCCGCTTATTTTTTTCCCACCGGCCAAAACGGTTGCCCCCTTTTTTACAGCGTCAGCCACCTGGCTTTCTAAAACCAACAGCTGTTCTTTTCTACTCAATGGGCCGACATAAACTCCTTCTTCAAGCGGTGACCCGATCTTCCATGACTTTACTTCTTTTACAAATTCGTCAATGTATTTGTCGTACACTTTTTCATTTACGTAAATTCTTTCAACTGCACAGCAGCTTTGCCCGTTATTATAAAACGCTCCATCTGCCGTTGCCGAGGCAGTTGCTTTTATATCTATTATATCATCTGCAACGTACAAGGGATCCTTTCCTCCCATTTCACATTGACAAGGAACCATTTTAGGCGCCACTCTTTCATAAATATATTTCCCCGTTTTATAAGAACCGGTAAAATAGTAACCATCAAAAGGAAGGTCCAATAACGACTCCCCGACATTTTTTGCCCCTATAGCAACATAAAAAGCATTTTCAGGTATACCCGCTTGCTTCAATAACTTTTCAATTTGTAGCCCTGTCAACGTGGAATATTCAGAAGGCTTATACATTACTGAGTTCCCCGAAAGTAAAGCAGGTACAAAAACATTTACACCAACCAAATAAGGATAATTCCACGCTGAGATATTGCAAATGACTCCAAGCGGCTCATAGGAAATTTTTTCACTTAACCCATCGCGACTACTCATCACTTCATCCGATAGATATTTCTCTGCGTTTTCTGTGAGCCATTTTATCCTTGCCCTTGCGCCGTTGATCTCATTTCGGGATTGCTGCAATGGTTTTCCAACCTCAGAGGTCAGTATTGCCGCAATTGATTCAATATTTTTTTCCAGTAACTCCGAGAACTTCTTTATGCTTTCAGTTCTTTCTTTCAAGGGAACCTTTTGCCAATCTTGCTGTGCTATTTGCAATAAGCTTAACTTCTTTTGCAGAGTTTCTTTTGTGTCTTTGTTCACTTCTGCAATGATCTCTTCGGTAGCGGGGTTTATGATCGATAGTTTCTTCATCGCTGTTCCTCTTATCGCATTGAGAAATTCTTTTTTCAGATTGGCAGAGAAAGGATTTTCTTCCTTGTTGTTTATCCTTTCTGGGTGCCATTGCACGCAGAGCATAAAAGCTTTACCAGTTTTGTTTTTGAATTCAAGTCCTTCTATGATCTTTTCATCGTCATCATCGTAGGCATTTACAATTAAATTATTACCGATCCCATCAGGGTCAATGGCCTGGTGATGGGCACTGTTCACACGACCTGACAAGGAACCGGATACGTTGTGAAGGAGACTGCTGTTTTCGGCAACTATACTGTGTACTTTATCCGATTCCTCTTTTCTGTGTCTTTCATTGCCGTTATCAAGATCTTGTATCAATTTGCCACCTTCCAATACGTTGATGAGTTGCATGCCGCGACAAATTCCGAGGACCGGTAATTGATTTAGTTGTGAATATCGGTAGATCTTTTCTTCAAAATGATCACGTTCGATCTGGAAGGCGGAAGGGCTATTGTTATAGATGGTCTTTCCATTATAAAACGAAGGGTGAGTATCCACTCCTCCCGTGAGAACAAATCCGTCGCATTGATAATTATCCTCAGAGTTATTTTTTTCAAAATTGAGCTCGATCAATTCGACATCGTCTTCCAGGTCACGGGGAGTGAACCAATCCCAATAATTCCGAAAATTTGTTTTGGTAAAACTGATACCGATTTTTTTCTTCATGAACTAGAGTGCTTTGCTGTACAAATTTCTGAAATCTTCACGGCTTACAGGTTTTGGATTATTGGGATGCGCAAAGTCGGCGATGGCAAGGTCAGCAAGGGTTTCAATATGTTCTTGCTTCACGCCGATATCCCTGAGTTTATGTGGGATATTTATTTTTGAATTCAGGTTGAATAAATAGTTTACAACCGCTTCGCCTGTTTCGTCTTTCAATTCCAGTGCTCTTGCTATGCGGTTGAATTTATTTTCAAAACCTGCAATGTTAAACTCCATACCATAGGGAATATTTACAGCATTCGCCAGCCCGTGGTGAGTGTCCAATAAAGAAGACAATGGATGTGCCAGTGAATGCACCACTCCAAGGCCTTTTTGAAATGCTATCGCACCCATTAGCGAAGCGATCAACATTTTGCTTCGCGATTCAAGATCGGGTTTGTTCACAGCTTTTTCTAATGAATCATTGATCAACGAAATTCCTTCCAATGCAATTCCTTCGCAAAGCGGGTGAGGCATTTTAGCCAGGTATGCCTCCATATTGTGCGTTAATGCATCCATGCCCGTTGCCGCGGTGATGAAAGCCGGAAGTTGCATAGTCAATAAGGGATCGGCAAAAACAATTTTCGCCAGGAGCTTGGGAGAGAAAAGAATTTTTTTCTGATGCGTTTCATCATCGGCAATGATCGCACTTCGCCCGACTTCACTCCCAGTGCCCGCAGTGGTTGGTATGGTAATAAAATGAGGGACGTCGTTGGTTACATAGATGTCACCGCCAACCAGGTCATCATATTTGAAAAGATCTTCCCTGTGATTTACTCTTAGCACAATAGCCCTTGCAACATCAAGAGCCGCTCCGCCACCGATGCCAATAACAGAATCTCTTTTTGTTTGATCATAAGCATCAGCTCCTTTGTAAACATCGGACCTTATAGGGTTTTTATGTATATCAGAAAAAATTTCAACCGAAATATTTTTCCTTTCCAGGTCATTGATGATCTCCTTAAAAAAATCAAGTTGCGAGACAGTGGTATCGGTAACAACTAATGGCCTTGATAAATTATTTTTTATCAAATAATCACCAAGTTCTTTGCTTGCTCCTGCTCCGAAACGTATAGTTGTTGGAAAGTTATATTGATAGATTTTGTCGAAAGTCATCAGTAATAAAAATTTCAAATCTCAAGAAACAAATAAATAAGTCAAAATTTTAAATGAAAAATAAGAACAGGAAAGTTCAATTGTTGCTTTGTCATTTTATAATTTTTTTGGTCCCGATAGCTATCGGGATGGTTCTTGCTATTTGTGATTTTTAACGTTAGATGAGTTCAAAGTACCGCCTGTATTCCCAATCTGTTACAGCCTTCAAATGTTGTCGCCATTCCCATTCCCTTGTTTGCGTAAAATGTTCAACAAACTGCTCTCCGAAAAGTTCCTTAGCAAGTTTTGACCCCTTCATTTGCCGGGTCGCTTCTATTAATGTTGATGGCAGCGTTCCATTGGAATAGTCTTTATAACCATTTCCTACCGTGGCCGGCTGCTTCAATTTTAATTTATTCTTTATTCCGTAAAGACCTGCGGCCAAACAACCAGTCATTGCGAGGTAAGGATTGACATCAGATCCGATCACTCTCGTTTCCAAACGACATGACTTGCTGCTATTGGCCAATATTCTCAATGCGACTGTCCTGTTATCATTGCTCCATGTAAGAGTGGTCGGTGCCCATGCGCCTTCAACCAGGCGTTTGTAGCTGTTGATCGTCGGAGCGAACATTGGAAGTATAAATGGCAAACAATGCAATTGCCCCGCCACATAACTCTTTGCCAGGTCGCTCATCTTCATTTTATCTTTTTCATTATAGAAAAGATTTTTCTTTCCTGATCTATCCCACAAGCTTTGATGGACATGCCCGCCACAGCCCGGAAGATCTTCATTGATCTTTGCCATGAACGTTGCCATGATGCCATGCCTGTATGCAATTTCTTTTACCGCTGTTTTAAAAAGCAAGGCGCGGTCCGCAGCCTCTAAAATATCAGAGTAACTGATCGCCGCTTCATAAGTACCAGGACCGGTCTCCGTGTGTAATCCTTCAAGCGGTACACCAAACTTTTTCAAATTTTCAAAGAGTTCTGAGAAATAAGAATTCTCTAATGAACTGCGAAGAATTGAGTATCCGAACATCCCGGGTGTGAGCGGAGTTAGGTTTTTAAATTGTTTGTCATTTGCCGTTTGCGGTGTCTCGGCAAAATTGTACCATTCAAATTCCTGCGAAAAGAATGGAGAGAAACCCTGTTTGTTCGCCTCGCTTATTATTTTCTTCAGCAATTGCCTTGGACAAACCGGTGAAGGATTTCCTTTTTCATCTTTTAACTCCCCGAGGAAAAAAGGAACATCATTCTCCCATGGAATTTTTCGGAATGTATTTATATCGATCGTGGCAGGACAATCAGGATAACCTGTATGCCACCCGGTGTATTGCACGTTATCATACACCACATCACCGGCATCCCAGCCAAAGATCACATCACAAAAGCCCATACCGTTCTCGATCACCGAAAGAAATTTCTCAGACGAAATATATTTCCCTCTCAATATTCCGTCAATATCGCTGAAAGCAATTTTTACCTTTCCGGAAGGATGATCTTTTACGTATTGGATGATCTCTTTTGTGGTCATAGATACTAATACTATGAGTTAAAATGCCACAAAGTAACTAAGTCACAAAGAGGGGAATCGTATTTTAAATAGAGCCAGGTAGTTTATGGCTTTGCACCTTCGTTCCTTAGTGGCATTTGTTTTTTAAAAATATGCTTTTGGAATGACTTTATATTTCAACTCTGCAAGCAACTACACTTTCAGAGTCTCGTTATTTCGAGCCCGATGTTTTGAGGTTTCAAGTTAACAAAAGGTAGGCGAGAAATTTCAAACTCTATAATTTTTACGATGCCTCCTCTGTCGGCATAACAACATCCTGGTGGTTGTAATCGAATTAGCCACGCCAACTGTACCTTATTCATTCGTTGGTGCAAATAATTTAAAGGCGATATAGCAAACACCGACAATCAAAAAATAGACCAGTGCAAGTTTCAGATTATAGATCGTCAGTGCCACAAATGAAACGATGGCGATGATCAATGCAACCCAGGGAAAGAGGGGATACATTGGCACTTTAAATGGTCGTTGCAGGTTTGGCTCTTTTTTTCTTAGTCGCAACAATGCGATCATGGACACAATATATAATGTGAGTGCGCCAAACACTGAGATTGTAATGATCTCGGCCGTTTTGCCGGTAAGCAAGGCGGTGATCCCGATCGCCATGTTTACAAGCAATGCGTTGGCCGGTGTTTGAAATTTCGGGTGGATCTTTTTTAAAAATGGGGGTGCAAATCTTACTCTTCCAAATTCAAAGCTGGCTCTGCCTGCTGCTAAAATAATTCCGTGAAATGAGGCGATCAATCCAAAAAGCCCGATCGTAATGAGCAAATGATAAAGCACATTATTGTTGCCAACAACATGACTCAGCGCTAATGGTAATGGGGAGTCTGAAGTATCGCCGTTGGATTTATAAACGATGGCTTCCCATCCGGCTACGCCAACAGAACTCATAAAGGTCAGTACGCACAAGATCACGAGTGTGAGAATAGCAGAACCAAAACCGATCAGCATCGTTCGCTGAGGATGGATCGCTTCTTCGGCCACATTAGCGACTCCTTCAATGGCAAGGAAGAACCAAATGGCAAACGGTGTGGCGGCAAACGCGCCGGCCCAACCATTAGGAAATGCATTGTGTTGTAAGTTCTTTATGTCAAAATGCGGCAAAGTAATTCCGGAAAACAACAGTAACTCACCAACGGCAAAGATCGTTATGATCAGTTCAAATGTTGCAGCAGCTTTTACTCCATAAATATTGAGTGCAGTAAAAATGATATAACTAAAAATAGCGATCGACAAAACAGGCAACTGCGGAAAAAATAAATTGAAGTAAGCGCCGATCGCAAAGGCAATGGCAGGCGGTGCAAAAATAAATTCGATGTTTTGCGCCATGCCGGCAATGAATCCCCAGTCTCTTCCTAATGCCCGCGTGGCATAATCAAAACCGCCTCCTGCTTTTGGAATCGCACAGGCTAATTCTGTATAACTAAAAGTAAAGGTGACGTAGAGAATAATAATAAAGAACGTAGCAATAGCAAGACCCAGCGTTCCTCCTTCCTGTAATCCAAGATTCCAGCCGAAATACATGCCTGAGATCACGTAACCAACACCAAGCCCCCATAGCATGAGTGGCGAGAGAACTCTTTTTAATTCATTTTTCGGTGGCGTTGCCAATGAAGATGTTTATTGTTTTAAGTTGTTCGTTTATGGACCGGGCTGCATTGCTTTTCTCATCACCTGTTGCGTCGCACTCTTGTACATTCTGTTCGCTTCTTAGCAATAACCTCATCCTCTTATCCTTCTCCAAATGGAGAAGGACGGTGCCCCGCTACAAATCCAGGCTACATCACTACCACATCATCCTTAAATCATTCCCCATCAAATCACTTATGTTTCGATCTAAGTTCTCCGCCTCAGACGGAGGACAGGCGCTTCCTCACTCTTTCTTTCTCTCAAGCGTAAAACCAATCGTCGTACCCACATGCTCAGTGCTGCGTGCATGAATGGTTTGTCCATGCGCTTCGATAATGTGTTTGCAAATGGCCAAACCCAAACCAGAACCAGTGATGTCCAGGCTCCGCCCTTCTTCGGTACGATAAAAACGTTCAAAAATTCTCGACAGATGTCGTTCGGCCATTCCAATTCCGTCGTCGCTTATCTCTACCAATACATGTTTCTCATCTGTAATGTACATACTGGCAGTAATAATGCCCCCATACTTTCCGTACTTAATGGAATTTTCAACAAGATTTAAGATCACCTGCCTTATTTTTTCTTTATCCGCAAAAACGGTCAATGGTGATTCACAACCTTTTTTTATTCCATATCGAATATTTTTTTGTTCGGCTTTTATTGAAAGACTTTCAAAGACTTCCCTGACCAACTCCTGTATTATAAAATTTTGTTTGTAGATCACCTGTTCGCCCCGTTCCAGTTTTGAGATCTCATCAAGATCATTGATAAGGTTGACCAATCGGTCTATGTTCCTTGAAGTTTTTTCAAGAAAAGGACGATTCACCTCGGGATTTTCCAAAGCGCCTTGTAACAAAGTGTCCACATAGCCCTGGATCGCAAATACGGGTGTTTTAAATTCATGAGCGAGATTTTGCAAAAACTCCTTACGGAATTGTTCATTTCTTTTCAGCATTTCAATTTCTTCAACCTGCTTTTCTGCCCATTCTTCCACATCCTCTCTTACTTCATCAATGCTTTTTTGCGGAAGAATATACTGATAATATGTTTCTTCTTTCTTACTTGCTTTTGTCTGGTAAATGAATTTATAAATGAGTTTGATCTTTCGGTAAATAAAACGTTCCAGTGTAAAAGAGACAAGGCCGTAGCTTCCAATGAAAATAATGATGAAGGAACCGATCAACACCTCCCAACTTTGATGCAAAACATAAATGCCAAGACTGATCGGCACTGAAAGCAATAGAGCAGTTAGTGCAGAAAGCCGGCGAGGTGAAACATTTTTCGTGTTGAGCATGCCCCCATTCCGCCTAAGGCGGAGAGTTTTTGAACACCCGGATAGTTGAGTGTTGTTAAGAAATCTGATTAGAGAACTAAACGTTGAAGAGTGCGACGCAACAGATGCTTAATAGCGTTACTATCGTTGGTTACACCAACATCAACTACAGATAAAAGTAACTACTATTTCAAAATAGTTTGTTCGATCCAAGTCTCTCCGCCTGAGGCGGAGGACAGGGGGCGTTCATTAGATTTCAAATTTATATCCTACTCCCTTTACAGTAGTAATGCAGTCGACACCCAGCTTCTGGCGGATCTTGCGGATATGTACATCGATCGTGCGGTCACCGACGATGACATCGTTACCCCAAACCTGGCTAAGGATCTCGTTGCGCAAAAAGACGCGGCCGGGTCGGGAGGCCAGCAAATGAAGCAATTCAAATTCCTTTTTTGCGAGCAAGATTTCTTTCCCGTCTAGTTCAACGACAAATTTTTCAGGATCGATGGTGAGGCCATCTATTTCAACTGTTTTACTTTCTTTTTTAGGAACCCGCCTGAAGAGGGCATTTACACGGCTAATGAAAACTTTCGGACTGATGGGTTTACTTACATAATCATCGGCGCCTGTTTCGAGCCCGCGGATCTGCGTGGTTTCATCATTCAGCGCCGTTAAAAAAATAATGAGAGTATTTCTAAACCCGGACTGGGCTCTTAGAATTTCACAAACCTGCACCCCGCTTTTCTTTGGCATCATAATGTCCAGCACAACAAGATCAGGCTGAAAGATCCTTGCTTTCTCAAGCGCTTCATCTCCATCCTTAGCTGTTATTACCTGGTATCCTTCATTGACGAGATTGTACTTCAAAATTTCAAGAATATCAGGTTCATCATCGGCAATCAGAACTTTCCTTGCCTTAGTTTCCATGCTGTTTTTTGTTTGCGCAAACCTACAGGAAGATTATTTCTAAAGAAAATTGGCCTGTGTTGCATAACACAGAGTTAATAAAAAATTAATACAGGAATGGTTTTTGAAATCTTTTTGAGTCGACATGGTCGTTTGATTGCTTTATTGTTCAATTGTTGGATTGTCACTATATAACCATTTAGCAATATGACCATTTAGCCATTCGAGTCGTAATAAATGCAACCTATTTAACCATTAAGTCTACCTTTATTAAATTTGCCTATCGATCCTTATGATTGCAACACCAAAATACCTTGTGCTTCTTATTAGCCTGCTTGCTTTTCAACCGCTGCTTGCGCAAGCAGAAGATCCTGATCCCGTTAAGGACCTTAAGCCTCCCAAAAACCGGGAGCTTTTTCATGACTTCGTCGATAAGCAGCAAAAGGAAATTTTAAGATCTGACGCCAAGGCCGACGACGAGTTCACGCCTTCATCTGACGATGAAGTGAATTTTTTTCTTACAAAGGCAGCGACCAGGGATGTGGATTGGGTACAATACCGCATTGAGAAAGACACCACCTTGAACTCCCAGGTCAAGATCAAATACCTGAGAGGCCTTGAAAACCTGCTAAAGTATTTTAATAATAACTGGCGCAGGGGTAATATTCGTCCCACCCAGTTGCCACTCGTGGTTGAAGAATATGAAAAGTGCATGAGGGCCGATGTTGCCAATACAGGCGTCGATGTAATTATCGATCAGGTACCTTATGAGGTCGGAATGAATCTTATTAACTCGGGTGCGTTTGATAAGAATAGCGGCTACAGTAATAGCCAGGATATTTTAATAAAAAAGTATTGTGCGTTGCACCCGGACAGGGTTTTTTTAAAACTAAGAGATAACATTAATGTTCCTTTTCGCGACAGCCTGATAAAAGCGGCAGGTTATCGTGACCCGGGGCAATTGTATAATTATGCAGCCGCGAATAACAGGCTGGGTTTGGTAATAAGAAGCATCAATGATCCTCTTATTACTGCCGTATCAAGAATGGCGTTAAGTAACAGCGGTCGTTGGTATTTTCCTTTCCTGGATGACATCATGAAAGGGAAATTGAGCATTGGTGATATAGACGACGTAAAGGACGATTCCGTAAAATATTTCCGTTTACTGGTTAAAACGCATCTTGATTATGTACAAAGGGCGTTGAACAAAGACACGGCTTATGGTTTCAGGGAACTGCAGGACCGGATAAAAACAAAAGCGACGGACGTTTTCGTGAACACGATCAATTCACTGCATGAAGTAGATAACCTCGCGGTCCGTTTCAAGATCATCCAACCATTGACCGCAGAAGAACTTTATTATTTAGCCGTAACTACTGACGGGATCATTTATACATCGAGTTTTGTAAAAGGAGTCTATCCCCTGATGATGACAAGGGCCAACCAGCACGGTGATTCATTGCTGATGAATGTGCAATTCGACCGCTACCGGAAGTTCCTCAAGATGTGCGCCGGCTACAACACCCTTAGTAATTTCTTAAATACATTTCAACCCAAGAAGAATGACGATGAAGAAAGCGATGCTGAAAAATTGATGAGGGCATTCGTGGGCAAGCTGGAAGAATCAAGCGGCCTGGAAGATGGAGTGGATGTGGCTGATTCATATGCGAGCATCGTGGAGACGAATAAGCCGATCGCGGAAAAAATGCTTTTGAATATAAAAGCGAATTACAACCGGAATCTTGTGAGTAATAATAAGAGAGGAATTGTGATGTATAATCTATTGTACAAACTCTTTCTTTCCGCCGACACAAACAATCACATCGATCTTTCAAGGGAATTTGGCATTCCTCCTGTGTATGGAGTTCCATTCAAGGCACTGACGAATGATACCGGGCGGGTGATCATGCAGGTATTTTTTTATGGAGACAAAGACGGTATCGGAATTTTCCAGGGATTTAAAAGATTGTTCGACCCTAAACTATGGAAAACGACGACAACAAAAAACTGGATCGAGATAAATTCAATCAAAGGAAGGCCGGTGTCTGTGTATGCAAATCTGCCACTCCCTGAGGAAGATGACAAGGATAAAAAGGCGCAGGATGCACTGGATTCATTTTTATTGAAGAGCAATCTTTACCCGACAGTAGTGATACATCGCGGGCATAGTTACAATGCTCCTTATACTATTGACCAGATATTGCCTTCCGCGAAGATCGTCTTCATGGGGTCGTGCGGTGGCTATTACCTGATACATGATATTCTGAAGCATTCGCCGGATGCGCATATTATTACTTCGAAGCAGATCGGTAAGACGGCCGTCAATCAGCCTTTCTTTAATTTATTAATGGAGAAAGCGCGAAGTGGAAGCAATATTGACTGGATCCCATTCTGGGAAGAACTTGAGAAAAAAGTAAAGGTTGAAGGATTTGAAGACTACATACCTCCGTATAAAAATCTTGGCGCTATTTTCATTAAAGCTTATACAAAGGCCATGGGAGATGAAGATTAAGCTTTTGCTGGTTGTTTAGGTCGTAATACTTTTAACTTTCGTAGTTATTTGAAAGATGCAGATTCACAAACAGTGTGAGATTTTTTGATGTTGGTAAGTCAGTTTAAACAAAGGTTTCAGGCCTGTGATATTGCGACTTACAACCTGGAATATTTTTTTCGATTTTAATTCCGGCATTGACCCTGGTTTCACTTTGAAGTGCCCCTGTGGGCCCTCCCCTCCCCCACCTTCCAGCCAACCATTTTTTTGTATGGGACTTCAATAGCGCCGCAAGCACTTTCGGCTTGTACTGGCGTTATACCATGACTCTTTCACTATCTCACGGGCTGTTGGTTAATAAAATCCGGATCTCAGCACAAATATCAATCAACAGAAAAGCTAAACCATAAGAAAAACACTAAGAAAAAAAGAGAAAATTCGACTGGATATTTTAACGGAATGACTTAACAACGAAGAGTAGTACTGTTTGTTTGCAAACCTACCAGGGTATTAAGTAGCAATAGGTCGCTCAGACACTAAAATAGAATTTGTAAAAATTTTTGAAATGCACCCTTCATCAGACTTTCTCCTTGTTTTAAAGACATGCTTTAAATTTGCAGTTTTTAACGCCAGCAATCGATACCAACAACCAGCAACTCAACGATGGCCAACAAAGCATTAAAGAAAATATTTGATTTCGAAAGCCTGCGGCGGGTTTTTCGGTTTGCTGCACCGTATAAAAGGAGATTTTATGTTTCGATCTGGCTCGCTGTTTTTCTTGCCATCATTACTCCTGTCCGTCCATACCTGATCAAAATTACTGTAGACAAATTTATAGCAAGCAAGATGCTTGATTGGATCCTCTGGATGACCGCTATCCAGATCGGATTATTGATCATTGAAAGTGCAGTCCGTTTTTATTTTTCCTATATCACGGCGTGGCTTGGACAAACAGTTGTCAAGGACATGCGAATAAAAGTATATGAGAAAGTGGTTGGATTAAATCTCAGGCAATTTGATCAAACACCCATCGGGACTCTTACTACAAGAACGATCAATGACATCGAGGCGATCAATGATATTTTTTCGGATGGTCTTGTTCCTATTATTGCTGACCTGCTCTCCATTGTTTCTATTTTGTCCTTCATGTTTTATGTGGACTGGAGATTAACCCTTGTTTGCCTTGCTCCTTTCCCGATCTTAATACTTGCGACGTATTATTTTAAGGAGAGTGTCAACAAATCTTTTATCAAAGTTCGTAATGCAGTGGCTCAACTGAATGCCTTTGTGCAAGAGCATATAACGGGAATGCAGGTTGTGCAGGCATTTGCGGCGGAGGGGAGGGAATTTGAGAAATTTAAAAAGATCAACAAAAGTCACCGGAATGCAAATATCAATGCAATTTTTGCCTATTCAGTTTTTTTTCCCGTGGTCGAAATAGTGTTGGCGCTTTCAACAGGTTTGCTGGTTTGGTGGATCGCAGGAAAGGCTGGTGTTTCAACCGCAGATGCAAAAGAACTTGGTGGAAAGATGGTGATGTTTTACATGTGTCTTAATTTATTGTTTCGACCTCTTCGCGTTATTGCCGACAAGTTCAATGTTTTGCAAATGGGAGTAATTGCGAGCGAACGAGTTTTCAAAGTCCTGGACAACGATGATTTTATCAAGACACAGGGAAATTATTCGCCGGCAAAAATTCAGGGCAAGGTCATTTTCGATCATGTTTCATTCGGATATAATCCTGACCAGTTTGTGCTCAAAGACGTTTCATTTAAAATGAACCCCGGTGAAACTGTGGCTATAGTTGGCCACACAGGAAGTGGAAAAACAACGATCATCAGTTTATTAAATCGGCTATACCACATACAAAAAGGGGTTATAAATATTGATGATGTAAACATTGATGAATACAGGTTGGACATTTTGCGAAAGAACATCGGTGTTGTTTTGCAGGATGTATTCCTTTTCTCCGGTTCAGTTGTTGATAACATTACTTTACGCAACCAGGCCATCCCAAGGGAAAAAGTGATCGAGGCCGCGAAGTTGATCGGCATGCATGACTTTATTATGCAATTACCGGGTAATTATGATTATAATGTCATGGAAAGAGGTGCAACACTTTCCCTGGGACAGAGGCAATTATTGTCGTTTATAAGAGCGCTGCTATACAATCCGTCCATTTTAATTTTGGATGAGGCTACATCATCGGTTGACACAGAGAGTGAGATCCTCATACAAAATGCCATCGACAAATTGATTGCCGGCAGAACATCTATTGTGATTGCGCACAGGCTGTCAACTATCCGGAAAGCGGATAAGATAATTGTACTTGATAAAGGTGAGATAAAGGAAATGGGAACACACGAAGAATTGCTGTCGCTCGAAGGCTATTATTACAAGCTTTACCAGTTGCAGTTTGATAAAAAAACTAAAGTAGCCTGATGTTTGTTGCTGGTTGCTAGGCACTAGTTACTGGTTGTTTTGAAACGATTTTTCCTGGTAAAAACGAGCAACCAGAAACCAACAACCGGCAACCAAAAACATGCAAGTTTTACCTTCAAACTTTTCTGGTTTTTACCCTGCCGACCCCTATCTTTGCGGCAAATTTCAGAAGGGGTATGCGTTTTTGCCATGTCAAATGCTTATTGGTAGCGGCTTTCAGCTTATTTTCAGGATTTATTTTTGCACAGGGTCACCCTGGCGAAACCGGGGAACCAAAAAAAGAATCTTTTAATGCGAACGAGGTCATTTTTGGTCACGTTTTAGACGCTCATGAATTTCATTTTCTTTCTTATAAGGACCATGATGGAAAGGAGCATGCAGCAACCATTCCTTTACCGGTAATTCTGTATTCACCTCAAAGAGGCGTAACAAGTTTTATGTCTTCCAAATTCCACCACGGTGAGGAAGATTACAACGGTTACTCCATTCTTACCGAAGAAAAGATCCATGAATTAAAACTTGATCCGAAGAAATACAGCGCAGGTCAAATAGTAGCGGTGGACGACAAGGGTGAGATGAGCAACGATGTTAAAGTGTATGATTTTTCCCTCACACGTAATGTGGTTCAAATGATCATTGCTTTGGCACTATTGGTTTGGATCATGATGAGCATTGCAAAAAAGTATAAAAACGGCGAAGGAGTTACTTCGGCTCCCAGGGGAACGCAAAGTCTGTTGGAGCCCGTGATCAACTTTGTCAAAGATGAAGTAGCGAAACCCAATCTCGGCCACAAGTATCAGAAATATCTTCCCTACTTACTTACTGTATTCTTTTTTATTCTTATTAATAACCTGGTCGGATTGATACCCGGTACTGCGAATGTTACAGGGAACATCGCTTTCACACTCGTACTCTCTGCAATATCGTTCGTTGTAATTCTTGCCAGTTCAAACAAACACTATTGGGGTCATATTTTCAATCCGCCAGTTCCGGGTGGTGTAAAGCCGATCCTGGTGCTGGTCGAATTTCTTGGAGTGTTCACAAAGCCATTCGCGTTAATGATACGATTGTTTGCCAACATGATCGCTGGCCACATCATTATTATTTGTCTGGTGTCTTTGATATTCATTTTTGGAGCATTGAGTAAATCAATTGGCTGGGGTTTTTCGCCATTGTCGGTGGCGTTTGTAATATTTATTTATTTCATTGAAATATTAGTGGCCTTTTTGCAGGCGTACATTTTTACAAATCTCACAGCGGTTTTTGTGGGCCAGGCTTTTGAAGGAAGTCATGATGATGTGGATCATCATGAAGACGCATTGATCGTATAATTTTTTATTAATTATAAAACAAGTATCATGGATTTATTGAATGTTATTTTATTAGAGGCTACAGCAAATGCAGGAGGAGCAATTGGAGCTGGACTGGGCGCAGTAGGTGCCGGTATCGGGATCGGCCAGATCGGTAAAGGTGCAGTAGAAGCCATTGCACGCCAACCTGAAGCTTCCAATGATATCCGTGCAAATATGATCCTTACAGCAGCGCTTGTTGAAGGGGTTGCACTGTTTGCCGTTATCGTTGGTATCCTGGCAATGTTCGTGTAAGAAGAAAAAATTTACTGCACCCCGACGAGTCGGGGGCAGTTTTAATCGTAGCTTTTTATTCGAACCGCGAGTTCTTTAAAATTGCGTTGAATGTATGTTACCAGCAATAAGCTCTCTATTGAGCTCCTGTTGTGTCACTCACTTCAACGTTCGGAACACTATTCAACAACGATTTTATGCAATTACTTACACCCGGTTTGGGATTAATTATATGGACGCTGCTTGCGTTCCTGGTTGTGTTTTTCATTCTTAAGAAATTTGCGTGGCCGTCAATTCTCGGTGGCTTGCGCAAGCGCGAGCAAACTATTGCCGATTCATTGGCGACTGCTGAGAAGATAAAATCAGAAATGGCGCAAATGAAAAGTGAGAATGAAGCTATCCTTGCCAAAGCAAGAGAAGAAAGATCCCAGATGCTGAAAGAGGCAAGGGAAACAAAAGATAAGATCATCAACGAGGCAAAAGAACTAGCCAAGACCGAAGCAAATAAAATTATTACAGAAGCACAAGCTGCTATCGATACACAAAAAATGGCGGCGCTGACAGATGTAAAGAACCAGATCGGTAAGCTGGTGATCGAAGTAACAGAAAAGGTATTGCGCAAAGAGTTGAGCAGTAAAGATGCGCAGGAAGCACACATTAAAGATTTAGTAAACGAAGTGACGTTAAGTTAAACACAAGGCACAAGAAACAAGGCACAAGTTCCAAGCCTTGTACCTTGGTCCTTGAATCTTGAAAATTTCCTAAAATGCCCAATCCCCGTCTCGCGTCGAGATATGCAAAATCACTGGTAGGCCTGGCCCTGGAAAAAGGCGAGCTGGAAAAAGTATTTGCAGACATGCAGTGGCTGCAGCAGGTGATCAAAGCCAGTCGTGATTTCACCAATCTTCTGCGCAGTCCTATTATAAAGGGTGACAAGAAAGAAAAAATTGTCGAGGCAATTATTGGAAATAAAGTAACGAATATTACTTCCCTTTTTCTCCATTTGCTTATCGCTAAGGGAAGAGAAAGTAATTTACCGGAGATCATCACTTCATTTATCTCGCAGTACAAGGAGTTCAAAAATATTTATCCTGTTAAGTTAACGACCGCTGCACCAGTAAATGAGAATTTGAAAAAAGCTATCATTGACCAGATCAAAAAGACAAGTGATATGCAGAATATAGAATTGGAGACCGTGGTAAATGAGGATTTGATCGGCGGATTTGTTTTGGAGGCTGGCGATAAATTGATAGATGCCAGCGTTGCTTACGATCTGAAACAAATAGCAAGGCAATTTGAGAATAATGATTTTGTTTATAAAATTAGATAGCTGCAAGCACAAGCGACAAGCTCCAGGTCAAGGTCTTGAAGCTAGTAGCTATGAGCTCGTAATAGAAAAAAAGCGAAACTTAATAAAATATGGCAGATATAAAACCAGATGAAATAAGTGCGATACTTCGCCAGCAGCTAAGCAACTTCAATGCTTCCGCTGATTTGGAAGAAGTTGGAACAGTATTGCAAGTAGGAGATGGCATAGCCCGCGTATATGGATTGGGAAACGTTCGCTACGGTGAACTGGTGGAATTCGAAAATGGAGTTCGCGCTATCGCATTGAACCTTGAAGAAGATAATGTCGGCGTTGTTTTAATGGGCGAGACCGGCGAAATCCAGGAAGGTGGAAAGGTTCGTCGAACAGGTCAGATCGCGTCTATCAAAGTTGGAGAAGGAATGGTAGGTCGTGTAGTAAACACCCTGGGTGAGCCGATCGACGGAAGAGGACCCATTACCGGTGATCGTTACGAAATGCCATTAGAACGCAAGGCCCCCGGTGTAATTTTTCGTGAACCGGTAAAAGAACCATTGCAAACTGGTATCAAAGCCATTGATGCAATGATCCCGATCGGTCGTGGCCAGCGTGAATTGATCATTGGTGACCGTCAAACCGGAAAGACCGCAATAGCGATTGATACTATTATCAATCAAAAAGAATTCTTTGACGCAGGTAGACCTGTTTATTGTATATACGTGGCAACAGGTCAGAAGGCATCTACCATTGCCGGTGTAATGAAAACTTTACAGGATGCGGGCGCCATGGCGTACACAGTCATTGTTGCTGCCTCTGCTTCTGATCCCGCACCGCTGCAATTCTATGCTCCTTTTGCTGGTGCAGCTATTGGCGAATTTTTCCGTGACACCGGAAGGCCCGCATTGATCATTTATGATGATCTTTCAAAACAGGCAGTAGCATACCGCGAGGTTTCATTGTTACTTCGTCGTCCTCCCGGTCGTGAGGCATATCCTGGAGATGTATTTTATCTGCATAGTCGTCTGTTGGAAAGAGCGGCGAAAGTGATAGGTGATGACAAGGTAGCAAAGAACATGAACGATGTACCGGAAAGTATTAAACACCTGGTAAAAGGTGGAGGTTCATTAACTGCATTGCCAATTATTGAAACGCAGGCAGGTGACGTATCTGCTTATATTCCGACTAACGTGATCTCAATTACCGACGGACAGATATTCCTTGAAACAAATTTGTTCAATGCAGGTATTCGCCCTGCGATCAACGTTGGTATTTCAGTAAGTCGTGTGGGTGGTAATGCCCAGATCAAATCAATGAAGAAGGTAGCCGGTACATTGAAACTTGACCAGGCCCTTTATCGTGAAATGGAAGCATTCTCAAAATTTGGTGGAGATCTTGATGCTGCAACCAAATTGGTATTAGATAAAGGTGCACGCAACGTGGAGATATTAAAGCAACCCCAATATGCTCCCGTGACTGTAGAAAAACAAGTTGCGATCATCTACCTGGGAACACAAGGCCTTTTGCGCGATGTGCCTGTAAGGAAAGTGAAAGATTTCGAAGAGCATTTTTTAATGGAGATGGAGAATAAACTGCCTGAGGTAATGACAGAATTTAAAAAAGGCAACCTGCCAGAAGACGGGGTCAAGAAAATGGTTGAGCTGGCCAATGGGTTAATTCCTCAGTATAAGGCCTAAGAAAATATTCAATGAATCTATGTAAAATGACGACTGAAAGGTTGTCATTTTTTGTTTGAGGGTTATCCGAAAAATTTTTTCAAATATTTTTTATGACTCTTTCAAACCATAAGCTACTGAAAATCAGCATAAGCCTAGTAGTAATTCTGGGAAAATTACGTATATACGAAGTAAAATTTCGTGGAAAAGCTTGCATAATCAAAAACCCAAATCTATCTTGTGCTCGATTTAATCCTGAACCTAAAGAAAAAAATTGATCCGTCTATGAAAGTAATTTTACCTACAGAACAAGCATCTTCCTTTTCCACCTCTCTTCAAGTTTCACAGACCGGTTTTATCGGATCAGTTTCCTTCAACTTAGTCAAAGGCTAAATCGCAAACTCTCATAAAGAGTTTCCAGTACCTATGGGGACAGAATAATTTCCTGAACCCTAACTTTTGAAAAATGAAAAAATCTGTACGCCTAGTAACCCTTTTTGTAGTGTTTGTTTTGACCTTCTTTCAATTTGGCTTCGCTCAAAGTGGAAGTAACCAAGGCCCTAACCAAGGATCTAACCAGGGAAGTAACAGCGGTAAGCATCTTGGATTTGGTAAGCCAAAATTGATCAGTGGTAAAGCTTTAAAATTGGGAGCAGTCTATCGCTTCGATGAGATTATCCCCAATGTCTATGCTTTACTTTCAATCGACAGCCTGGTTAACGGTGCGTCGGTTGACGAAATCGACGATAATAGTAACGGCGTTGGATACACTGATGCTTTGCAGCCGAGGGTAAACGTTCCAGGTTTGTTACGCTCACTCTCCCATGAAGCTTATGCAGTTTTTAAAATGTCTTTTTATAACAGCGGAGACAACAGCTCAGTAAACATGCAGACAGTTAGTGCCACATCCCTTGACATTGATGGGAATGCTACTTTGAAAGAATTTGATGAAATTGACATGGGTGGTGGTACGGCAACCTATATGAGTACCACTCCGGATATTTCAGTGATCAGCCTTCTATCAGGTTTAAAATACAGAGCAGATGATGTTTTGGGAATTGAGAGAAACGGCATCGATACAAGTGCATTTGCAAACATGTTTACTGTTTCAAAAAGTAATGTCTCTTCATTTAAAATAAAGCTCGGGGGCACCAGCTTACAAACTAGCTCTGTAGTTAGACAGTATAGCGTTTATATGCAGGCATTTCAGTACCCTAACCAGATTACATTGCCTGTAAAGCTCCTTGATTTTACAGCAAACTATAATAAGCCGAATGCTTTGTTGAACTGGAGTACAGCACAAGAACATAATTTCAATTATTTCATGATCGAACGTAGCACTGATGGACAAAATTTCAGCCAGGTTGCGCTCGTGTTTGGTGCCGGTGAGTCAGATAGAAAAATTGACTACTCATATAACGACAAAGATCTAAAGGGTCGTGGAGGAGTTCTTTATTATCGATTAAAACAAGTCGATATTGACGGCTCATTCACTTATTCATCAGTACGCCTTATCCGCTTGGGTGATGAAAAAACTTCGATAACCTTAACGACGTTCCCTAACCCGGTCGCAACAGATCTAAGGATCACATTACCTACATCATGGCAGAGCAAACATATACAGATCGACCTGTACAATGTCAGTGGCCAGCGGGTTAATGCCCAGGACATTGCTAACAGTAGTCAAACAGAATCCATTTCAGTAGCATCTCTGCAAAGAGGTATCTACTTTGTAGAAGTGAGAAATGGTAACGAAATAGCCAAACAACGAATTGTCAAAAATTAGTTTCTTTACTTAGGGTGTTTAATAGAGACCGATTCTTTCCAGGATCGGTTTTCTTTTAAATTATTTGGTTTATATTATAAACTACTTTATGTTTGTGACGAAAATTGGAAATGATGACGAAATTAATTGCAGTAGCAGTGGGTTTAATGTTCGCGTCGCAGCTTTATTCGCAGACCATTATCCACGGAAAATTGAAGGACAATAAAGGGAAGCCAATACCGGGAGCGAGCATATCGATCAAGGACAGTTATGATGGCGGAGTAGCCGACTCCCTTGGAAATTATAAATTCTCTACCACTGAAAAAGGAGAGCACACTTTAATTGCCACCAACATTGGATACAGATCATTCGAGCAAAAAATTACAATAGGCTCTCAACCGATCGTGGTTGATATCATGCTAAAGGAAGAATTGAGCGAATTAAAGGCCGTTACGGTCATATCAGGGTCATTTGCCGCCGGAGATACAAAAAGAGCGGCTACTGTTTTGAATTCTATTGACGTGGTTACAGTCGGTGGAGGCAATGCGGATATTACAGCAGCAGTTAAGACTTTACCGGGTGCACAACAGATCGGAGAGCAGGAAGGTCTGTTTGTGCGCGGTGGCACTGGTTATGAAACAAAACAATTTATCGACGGCACTCTTGTAAACAATCCTTATTACACGAGTGTACCGGACCTTGCGACTCGCGGCAGATTTTCTCCCATGTTATTTAAAGGAACAGTTTTTAGTGCGGGAGGATACTCTGCTCTTTATGGGGAGGCGTTATCGTCAGCACTAATTCTTGAATCGATTGATCTACCGGAACGGTCGGCTGCCACTCTTGCCGTGTCTCCGATTATCCTTGGTGCCGGCTTCCAGGACCTTTCGAACGATAAAAGATCATCATGGGGTGTCAACTATAACTATGTAAATCTTATCGCTTATTTCAATATCGTCAAACAGCAACCCGATTATTTTAGGATGCCTGAGTTTCACAATGGAGACGCGAACTTTCGATTCAAAACAAAAAGAGGCGGGATGGTCAAGTACTATACAACGTTTAGTTATAGTAACCTTGGATTAAGGCGACCTGATGTGGATAGTGCAGACTTGAAAGATGCTTTTGGAGTAAAAAACCTGAATTGGTATAATAACCTTAGCTGGAGAGAGAATCTTGGAAAAGGCTGGAAGATGAACCTGGGATTAGGGTACAGCACTAACACGGATAACATTACCCAACAATTACAGGATCAAAATAACCAACAGGTATTTCCAAATCAGCCCTGGGCAGTTGTCAAAAATTATACGGTAAAGAGTATTCAGCAGTTATCACAAGCCAAAGCGGTATTTGAAAAAAAGTTGTTTGGAATTAGTACGATACGTTTTGGAGGTGAATACTTGTATTGGGTAAACGACAATACTTATAATGGAACCAGGTCGAAGTTGATCGACAACTTTCAATCTCTTTTTGCCGAGACAGATATTTATGTAACAAACGACCTCGCTGCTAAGATCGGGGGTCGCTTTGAGAACTCATCTCTACTGAATAAATCAAATATTGCTCCGCGTATTTCTCTCGCTTATAAAGTAGGCGCGGGTGCGCAGGTGTCGGCGGCGTATGGAATTTATTATCAAAAACCTGAAAACACACAGCTCATTTATACAACCAACCTTGCATATACAAAAGCTACACATTACATACTCACTTATCAAAAGTCAACCAATGATCGCATTTTCAGAACCGAGGTCTTCTATAAAAAATATGATGATCTTATAAAGGCCGAACCGATCAGCAATTATTATAGTCTCTATAATAACAGTGGCAGCGGTTATGCCAGGGGCATTGAATTTTTTTGGAGAGATAAAAAAAGCATCAAAAATTTTGATTACTGGATCAGCTATTCCTACCTGGATACAAAACGTGATTATCTAAATTACACGGAGCAGCTTCGACCTGATTTTGCAACACCCCATACATTGTCAATCGTGACGAAGAGGTTTTTTACAGACATCAAAACCGGTTTCAATTTCACTTATACTTATGCAACGGGAAGGCCTTATTATGATTTCATGTACGATGGAAATGGAAAGTTTGCTATTGCGGACCGTGGCACCACCAAAAGTTTTCATAACCTTGGCTTTAGCGTAAACTATGTGCCCAGCATCGGCAAACCCAATCCCAAATTATTTTGGGTTCTTGTGGGAAGTATAACAAATGTATTTGGATATGATTTTGTGTATGGCTACAACTATTCTTTCAATGGAATGAACAAGGAGCCGATCGGACCTCCGGCGAAACGATTTTATTTCATAGGTGCTTTCTTCAGCTGGGGTGTTGACAGAACACAAGATGCGATAAATAATAATTTATAAGATATAATCACAATAAATAAACAATTATGAAAAAAATGATCCTTGCATTGGTGGTGTTATCATCAATCATAGTGAATGCACAAAGTGATAAGTATACGTCTGCCATGCAAAAAAACCTGGATATGTTTGACAGCGCAAAAACAACAGCCGATTTCCAGGCTGTGGCTGCGGCTTTTGAACGAATAGGTGATGCCGAAAAAACACAATGGCTCCCTTACTATTATGCAGGACTGGCATTAACGATGCCGGGATGGACAGATACGAAACTTGATAAAGACGCCAATGCTGAAAGAATAAAATCTCTGTGCGATAAAGCAGATGCTTTGGCGAAGGAAAATACCGATAAATCGGAGATCCTTGCAATCAGGAATATGGCGGCGACGCAACAGATGATAGTTGATCCACAAACACGCTGGGCAACGTACGGCCAGGAAGGGGCGGGCTATTTGAATAAAGCCAAACAATTAAATCCAAACAATCCGCGGTTGTATTACCTGGAAGGCGCTGGAATTTTTGGAACGCCCGAACAGTTTGGAGGAGGGAAAACAAAGGCTAAACCAGTATTGCAAAAAGCAGTGGAACTATACAAAACCGATCAGCCTAAAACTTTGTATCCGCATTGGGGTCAAAAACAAGCTGAGGATATGCTTGCACAATGCCAGTAAACGTGAACGGTGAATTGTGAATGGTGAATGTTTCCTCAGGCATAAAACGCACTCACCCTTGGCAATTCACCATTGACCATTTAAAAATTTCGCAATGAACGAAGAAAATTTTGATCCTAAGGAAAGTTTGTTGCTCATAGAAAGCATGATCAACCGGGCAAAAGACAAATTTGCTGAAGACGGATCAATGTACCTGCTTTGGGGATGGGTGGTTTTTGTTTGCAGCCTTACCCAATTTGTACTGCTGCATTTTTACAAATACCCCTATCACTACATCGTATGGTTTGCTTCATGGATCATAGTAATCTACCAGGTGGTATACATTCGCAAAAAGATCAAGCGCAGGCGGGTCCGAACCTATACAGGGTATATCCTGGGTTATGTATGGCTCACGTTCGTGATCGTTATTTTTCTACTTGCATTTTTGATCGGCAGGTTAACCGAAGGAGATTACTATATTCACATCAGCCCGATCCTGCTTACTATCTATGGTATCCCTATTTTTTTGTCAGGCATTATTTTAAGATTCAGACCATTAGTTATCGGGGGTATCGGCTGCTGGATACTTTCCATTGCAGCTATGCTAATTGATAATTATGATTACCAGTTTTTACTGATACCTGTGGCTATGATCATCGCATGGATAATTCCTGGTTATTTGTTACGGGCAAAATATAAACTTCAATCACAGGGTGTTTAAAGATCTTGATCCCATATTGCATTCTCAATTGCGCCTCGCAGTCATGTCACTTCTCATCAGCGTAAAGGAAGCTGAGTTTACATTCCTGAAAGAAAAAACAAATGCGACGGCAGGCAACTTAAGTGTGCAAATTCAAAAACTAAAAGAAGCAGGATATATTGATGTTGTCAAGCAGTTTAAAGACAACTATCCTCAAACTATTTGTAAGATCACGCCGGAAGGCGTGAAAGCTTTTGATGTCTATGTAAAAAACTTGCAGACATATCTTGCAAAATAAAGACCTTACCTGTATCCTCCGCAAGTTTCTTTTTACAGCATGGTTCAAATAAAAAACCCCTCCACTATAGACATAGTTACGAGGGGTAGGTATTAAACCTTGAGCAAATCCGTATTAAATCATCTACTGATTCTTTAAAAGTTTTATAGTTCTGAAATCATCATTGCATTGAACTTGTAAAAAGTAAACCCCTGTTTGCAACGACTCAAGATCATTTATGTAAAAAACATTATTACCCTTGTTCAGCTTTTGCTCAACTTTTCTCAACTGTCTGCCGTCGGTGCTTAATAATGTGTATGTGATATTTTCAGTACTAAGTGAGTTGATCGAAAAACGCAACTCCTTGCTGAAAGGATTCGGCATGATCGTGATGTTACCGCCAACCAGTGATTTTTTCAGTAATACGATGCCTGAGTAAGTGAAGCTGTTGTCAATGTCTACCATCTTTAAACGATAGTATAGCCTGTCTGCATTTTTATCTGCGCCATCATCATTGAAACTATAAACATGTGCATGACCAGCCGCAGGTGTAAAATTTATATCACTGAAATCGCTTCCATTGTAGCTTCTTTGAATAATATAGCCAGAGAAGTCTTCTTCCATGGCACTTTCCCATCTCAGCTTTGAAATATTATTCTCCAGGTTACCACTGAACGAAACCAATTTAACGGGTAAAGAGATTTCATTAGGGAAATTGAAACAACCGAAGGTAGCGCCGTACTGACGGGCGCCAGTACCTGGATTTCCAGTTCCCTTATAGTCATAACCCATTCTGAATGTAACCGAGTTTCTTGCTGTTGCATACCTGTATGCAACGGCAACCTGGGCACAAGTAGATACACCATCGCGTTCAAAAACAGAACCAGCATAACCGGTCCAATCACCACCGGGCGATGAAGAGATATCATTATAAGAATAGGCTACTAATTCGGTACCAGCGTTTGCGATCACAGAAGGACTACCAACACCATAATTCAAGGCAACGCCGGTTTCACGAAACCATGCTGAAGAATTTCCGTTTCCATCAATATCGAGATGTACGAAATTTAAATTGGTGAGATTTTGTACCGTTGTAAATCCGCCAGAGACATTTTTAAAAAAGAACATGGTAAATTGTACATAACCTCTTGCATTTCCATTGCCACTTACATTCGGGGCGATACGTGGAGAAAAATAGCTGGCGATCGAAGCATTCTGTTGATTCACGGCTGCATCATCTTCCAGTTTTGCAGTATTACTTGTATTGCTTCCTGAGCCAGAATTTTGAAGAGTGGCATTCGACACTGCATCAATCCTGATCTCAGCATTTACCTGGTTGCCCTGAAAGGTTGTGATATTCGTAAAACGCCAGATAGCTCCTGCACCAAGATGGTTTGCATCGTTACCCCTGTTGTAAACTCCATTTGCAAAACTTGTTTGAACACCGCTACTACCGGCAGGGCAGGTAGTAATCGCCGCATTCGTTGTACAGTTGTTTGAATTTCCGGCAACAGGAATTGCAGGTGCGGGAACCGCGACGACCACTGTCACATTTAAACTTCCGGTTGTGGAAGTTGTTCCCCCGCTATTTGTTGTTACCGTGTAACTCAATTTAAAAGTGTACGTTCCAGGGATCGTTCCTGTAGGAAATGAAGCCGAGGCTGTAACTGTATTGTTATTACTTGTTTGATTCGGGCTGAAAGATGTTGCGCCAACGGTGATCGTTTGAGGCCCACTTAAAAAAGCCCATGAAGTAGAATTGATAAATCTTCTATTGCCGGGAGGCGTTCCTGTTAATGTAACATTTGAAGCAGATGCATTGGTGATCGAAGCCGATGATGCGCTTCCTGATTGAGAATAAGCCTTGTTTAAAAATGCCGACGCCAGAAGAAATAGTAAAAAAGAACTTTTGAAAAGTGTAAATTTTTTCATTTTGCTCAGGTTTTATGTTGGAAAAAAAATTAACTGCTTAAACCTGGTTTTTGAGGAAATGAATATGACATGGCTTTCGGTGGAATGGAAGCGGTCAATCGACGAAGGATGTGTAAATTATAAGGAGGCCTTTTAAGAGGAAGCTGGATACGGTAACGTAAAATTACTTGGGTAGTTACTTCAGTAGAATAGGGGACAATTGCGTAAGAGACCGTAAAAATAATACGTGGTTTTCGTTTATGCAATAGGTGACACAAAAATTTTGAAATAAAAGTGGAGAATGTTTCCAAGGATGCGCCTTTGCCGTTAATCCTCAGCAATTAGAATTATTTTTGAAGATGGCAGATATAATTGTTGCGAAGGATCTTTCTAAACAGTTTAATGAAATTAAGGCAGTTGATGATCTGTCATTCTGCGTTCCGGAAGGCAAAATTTATGGATTCCTCGGCCAAAACGGGGCAGGTAAATCTACGACTATCCGGATGCTCTTAACTCTAATTTCTCCAACGAGCGGAGATATAGAGATCTTTGGAATGAATTTAAAAAAACACCGAAAAGAGATCTTAAAACGAATCGGCGCTGTTATCGAAAGACCTGACCTGTATAAATATTTATCAGCGCTGGAGAATCTCCGCATTTTTGCTCAGCTCAGCAGTATCAGGGTCTCGCAAAAACAATTAATGGATCAATTGGAAAAAGTGGGACTGTTGGAAAGAGCAAACAGCAAGGTGAAAACTTATTCCCAGGGAATGAAGCAGCGACTTGGCATCGCAATAGCATTGATCCACGACCCGCAATTGATCATTCTCGATGAGCCGATGAATGGGTTGGATCCCCAGGGTATTGCCGATATACGAAATCTCATTCTGCATTTAAGCAAGGAAATGGGAAAGACGATATTGGTGTCTTCGCACTTGCTTAGTGAAATGGAGTTGATCGCGGATTCTATGCTGATCATTGATAAAGGGAAAAAAGTAGTTGAGGGAAAAATGACAGAACTTTTTGCTCCCTCTGAAACCATTGTTGAATTGTACACAAACAATGCAGCCTGGGTCTACGGGAAGATACTAAATACAGATTTGAAAAAATATATGCTGAGCAAAAAAGGCGAGATCATTTTATTCCGCATTCAACGAAAGGATGTGCCTATGCTGGTAAAGGATCTTGTAAAAATGGATATTGAAATTATTTCTTTGTCCCCTAAACATTCATTAGAAAATTACTTTCTATCGCTGACAACGGAAAATCAACATGTGGAAGCTTTTAAAGATTGAGTTGTTCAAAATATTTAAAAGGCCCCGGACCTATATTGCTTTTGGTGCGATCGCCGCTATTGTTTTTCTTTTTCAAATAGCATTATGGTTTGATGGCAAAACGTATATTGAACTTATCCTGAGTAATATTGATGCTTCTTTTGATTTTTCTGACCAATTCAAGACGCGGCTTCTAAATGGATATTTTGTATGCTTTGCTGTTTTAAATATCCTATTGATACAAATGCCGCTGCTGGTGGCATTGATTGCCGGCGATGTGATCGCAGGTGAAGCAAATATGGGGACGTTACGCCTGTCATTGACGAAACCCATCGGCAGAACTCAATACATGCTGGGAAAATTCTTTGCGTCGTCCATATATACTGTTTTACTTCTTTTATTTCTTGCCGTATTGGCCTTGTTTGGCAGTATCCTGCTTTTTGGGACCAATGATCTCGTTGTCTTCCGTTCGACAAGTATTCACCAAATGTCCCGGGATGATATTTTTTGGAGATACCTGGCAGCATTTGGATATGCAGCTGTAGCCCTTACAACAGTTGCATCTCTTGCATTTTTGTTAAGTGTATTTGCCGACAATTCAATAGGCCCGATCATTGCTACCATGAGTATTGTCATTGTATTTACAATATTGTCTGAAATGAACATTCCTCTTTATGACAAGACCATCAAGCCCTATCTTTTTACCACGCACATGGTGGCATGGAAAGGTTTCTTTTATGTTCGGGCAAATGGAGAGGGCGCGACCATAAAGGGATCGATCGAAAATTTGCCGGCCATTTTAAAAAGTTTATCTGTTTTGCTTATCTATATATTCCTTTTTGTTAGTTCCGCTATATGGATCTTCAGAAGAAAAGATATCCTTAGCTAAAAAGAAGTTTATGAGTTTTCATTCGATGTTTATTGGTTTCAAGAAATGGGAGCGCTGGAGATATTTTTTTGTCATTCTCTTCTTCTCATTTTATGGTGTCCGTGCAGACGCGCAGACAGCGGAAGAGGTGCTTCAAAAAATACAGGCAAAACTTGAGAAAATAAACGACTACCAGGCGGAAGGAAAAATGAAAACTAACGTTGCATTTATCAAAGCGCCTCTTGCAAACGTGAAGGTCTTTTATAAAAAACCAGATAAGATTCTCATATTAAACGAGACCGGTATTTCGTTCATTCCGAAAGGATCTGTAAATATTAATGTAAGCAATGTTTTTGCGAGTATGGGTTCATTTGACGTGATTGACGGAGGTAAGGACAATACGGGATTGCGCATCATAAAATTGCTGCCCAAAGATGATACGGCGGACATTGTACTTTCCACTTTGTATGTTGATGAAAAAAGTATGCTTGTAAAAAGGTCGAAAACTACAACAAAGGAGAACGGCACTTACGAGTTAGAAATGGATTACGGAAAATTTTTGGAGTATGGATTGCCCAATAGGATCGTTTTTTCCTTCAATACAAAAGATTATAAACTGCCAAAAGGAATTACACTGGACTACGATGATGGCTCGGAAAAGAATGGAGACAAACTAAAAAACAAAAGAGGAACTGTAGAGATCAGTTATAAAAACTATATTATTAACAAAGGGATCGACGATAAAATTTTCAGTCGGTAGATATTCAGCTATTGTTCTTCGATGCGCTCATCTTCTGCATTGGCCAGTACCTCAGCGGTCATCTTTCGCAAAGGATTTTTTCGGGCATCTTCATATTCGATCCGGCGCCGGATGATATCAATACATTCGAATGTCGCTGCCAGGAATGAAGATGCATCAGCTTTATTTTTTCCTGCTATATCAAATGCAGTTCCATGATCCGGTGAAGTACGCACCACAGGTAGTCCGGCCGTAAAATTTACTCCGTCGTCCGTTGCAAGTGTTTTAAAAGGTATCAGTCCCTGGTCGTGATACATGGCCAGCACTGCGTCGAACCGCTGGTGATAACCTCTTGCAAAAAAAGCATCCGCGCTGTAAGGGCCCGTTACGATCATACTGTGCTTTGCTTCTTTGATTGCAGGCTTGATGATGTCTTCTTCTTCTTTGCCGATCAATCCTTCATCACCGGCATGAGGATTAAGACCCAGCACTGCAATTTTCGGTTTCTCAATATTGAAATCCTTTACCAGGCTTTGATGAATGATGTTTAATTTACTCAGGATCGCTTCTCTCGTGATGTGTTGTGCTATTTCTTTTACGGGTATATGCTCTGTGAGCAGGGCTACACGAAAATCTCCCGAGCACAACATCATCGCCACATCTTGCACGGAAAAAAAGTTCTTCAAGAAAGGAGTATGACCTGTAAAATTGAAATCGGGCGATTGAATATTTTTTTTATGGATCGGCGCAGTGACCAGTCCCTGTATGTGGTTTTGTTTTAATGCTTCGACCGCCGCACGCAGCGACTTTATAGCATAGCCTCCACCAGTATCATTCAGCTGGCCGGGAGTAATGGTTACTTCTTCTTCCCAGCAATTAAAAACGTTGATCTGTTTATTATTAAGACGATTTAACTCCTTTGTGCTTTGATAATTGAAATTTAAGTCGGGTATGGATTTACGATAAAAATTAATGATCTTATTCGAAGCAAATATCACCGGGGTACATTGCTCTAATACACGCGTATCTGAAAAAGCTTTTATGATCAATTCTATTCCTATTCCATTCAAATCACCACAGGAGATACCAATATTTGGCTTAGTAGCTGGATTCATTGATAATGATTATCTGTAAAATTAATCCTTACCTCGCAAACACTTTTAAAATAAAAAAGGGAAGAAGCAAAGCCTCTTCCCGTGATAAAGGACGAATGATCCTTTTTATTTTTTCATGACTTTCTTATTAATGATCTGGTCTTTGTTTCGTATTTGCAGAATATACATTCCGGCCGGCAATATCTCAGTGTCATTGATGGTTAAACTATTGGTTCCCGCATAAACATTTTTCCAGCACAGTGGGATCCGAAGCTTGGAATTCACGTGACTTGAAGTCGCGGCC